>Ga0208162_1000087_pt1 | contig 45168 bp, 23 predicted proteins | sample CB_VirMetaG_4_FD_184539 | JGI IMG/M metagenome (GOLD analysis project Ga0208162, IMG submission 184539) | Freshwater to marine saline gradient viral communities from Chesapeake Bay - CB_1508_1M Viral MetaG (SPAdes) (version 4) | ecosystem: Environmental > Aquatic > Marine > Coastal | place: USA... | reverse complement strand
TGAACCACTACTTCCACTAGTTCCACTTGAACCTGATGTTCCCGACGAACCACTACTTCCACTTGTTCCGCTTGAACCTGAAGAACCTGATGTTCCTGATGAGCCAGATGAACCTGATGTTCCCGACGAACCACTACTTCCACTTGTTCCACTTGAACCTGAAGAACCTGATGTTCCTGATGAACCGCTACTTCCGCTAGTTCCACTTGAACCTGATGAACCTGAAGTTCCACTGCTTCCTGAAGAACCTGATGAACCTGAACTACCTGAAGTTCCACTGCTTCCTGATGAACCTGATGTTCCTGATGAGCCTGAACTGCCTGAAGTTCCACTGCTTCCTGAAGAGCCTGATGTTCCGTCAAAACCCTCATTAATTTTTATAACTAAATCTAAATCAGTTATACCTGTATAATACCAATACTCAACAGTACCTCCACTCGCAGTAACATATCTTCCACCACTATAACTCGTATCACCTGTTAAAATACCAACAGTTAAACCAATATGTCTATTAGCAATTAATATACTATCGTTCGCTTGAGTGGTACTAGTCCACGGACCATATCTATCGTCTAATGGTTTTGGCGCAAACTGTTCAAAATTATCATTTACTATAATAGCCATGTTATCACGAATTTCTTAATTGCATACTACCAGTTGTTGATGTTTGATAGTTACTTATATATATCTCAAAGTTTATTCCTGACCAATACCCATCAGGACTGTTAACTGAATTTGTTGTGGGTGTGCCAAATAAATTTGTACCACCTCCAATACTACCGCTGTTTAATGCGTCAACATACCATACTGTTTTATTTGTATAATTAGTAAAATGAGCAAACCATAAATATTGAGAGCTAGCTCCAAAAGTTATTGTAATAGTACTTGAAGCCGAGGATAGTACTTTATTCGCAGTACCACCTGTTATTTCATCAACTATATCACTCGCAGTTGGTTGAGTTGTAGAAACACCCCAAAAATACGGGTATATACCTGTGTAAGTGTATTGACTGCTTTGAAAATTGTTTGATGCTGCTTGTGGTGCGTTTACACTTCTAACTACAGGTGTTCTTGTATCTACACTACCCTTATTATCGTTTTTGGCAAGACCTGCATCATAATTACCATCAACTCTATATTGTGTACTTGTCGATGTAGATGACCCGCCAGGTGCGGGTACAGTATAAGACTCAGAATAAGGACTACTATTTAAAGTAAAACCTGAGTTTGGATTATTAGGGTTACTGTATCCAAACTGGTCAGGCACATCAGTAGCCGAAGATATAGTCATAGTAGTATCTGTAACCAATGCACTACCATCTCTTAATACCCTTAACTGTGTGAAATTTCCCGAATCATTTTTAGTTGCAGATGCGGTTATAGATAAACTAAGTGTTGTACCAACCTCTCTAGTTGAGTTACCAACTCCACCTATACTAATTGTCGGTATTGTATATGTAGGATTTACGGTTGGGAACAATAAATCGTTAAACAGGCTTACGAATGTGTCTCCGCTAATGTCAGCCACTGTAGTTCCCGCCTCTAAACCACCTATTGTTTCAGCCATTGATAAACTAGAATCCAATAGTGTGTTATAGGTAGTGTATAATACATCGTTTTCAATACCTAAACCAGTGTTAGCAGAAACACTAACTAAACCCGACGCACTAAAACCTGTTACATCAATATCTTGTCCGTCATTTCTAGATAAAGTGAGTGTAGTAGTCCCTGAATTATAAGTACCTCCAGTAATAAATGTATCGGTATCATGAAAAATAACCCATCTAGCGTTTTCTTTAGTTACACCACTAACCCCTTCTATAGATGAATCAAGCCATAAATTAATAAAGTCTTGACCTTCAGTTGTTGAGTTATTAATTGTATATTGTCCTGTTGTTGAGTTTACAGTTGTGGCCCCACTAGCGGCATTAAAAAGATTTTCATAATCATTAATTCGATATTGATATGTTTTGTCAGTTTCATGAACATAAACTAACATACCCAATCTTCTTCTACCTGATGAAATACCATCAGATTCTATCATAATACTACTATTGGTAGTGATAGGGGTGGTTAAACCTTGTGTATATGTTATAGGTATAGTATTACCACTATATCTTATATTTCCTGTCGAACCACTAGGTATAGTATAATTTAGGTCACCTAACGACCAAACTTCCATATAACCACCTATTGTATGTACACTAAAATTTACACCTGTAGTTTCATCATAACCAACAACGTCAAATGAACTAACTATAGTACCCCCAGAAGCGTTAGGATTTTTATACTCAAAAGCCATTCTCTTTTTTTATAATAAATACTATCAAAGTTAGTATTCTATAAAATTATTCAACAGTATCTCCCTTAAAATAAATTGTTCTTATATTATTGGTTGAAATGCTAAATGCAAGTCCTGGGTGTGTGGTGTACATTCTATAGGTATCATTAATCCAATTACTACCAGTATAATTACCTCCATACTGATATATACTACTTGTCATTGGTTGTGAAGTTAGTGATGTCGGGCTATTATTAATATTATATCCGATGTATGTTTGTCTCTTATCACTTCCTCCTAACATAGATTGAGGTATTAACCATATATACCAAGCATCAGTTGCGGTTCCTTGAGGTACTTGTGTAGTCTCGAAGTTAAATTCGGTTTTTATATTACCGTATGTATCTAACCCACCTGTAGTCTGAGGTATATCTGTTTCAATAACTGTAGGTGCGGTACCATCAAACCAACCATCCCAGTCCATGAATAAAGTAACATCACTATCCGATGTCGGTGCGTAATCTAATCCAAATCCATAGAATGTCGAGCCGTTGTTGTACATATAGGTGGCGAAATCAACATTATTTGATTGTTCAAGTATAAATAATAGAGCCTTAGGTTGAACTGGTGGTGTGTTTGTAGGTGTCGGAGTTGATGTAGGTGTCGGAGTTGATGTAGTCGTCGGTGTATTTGTTGACGTTAATGTTATAGTAGGAGTTGGTGTAGGTGTTAAACCTATAGTAGTGGTTGGGGTAGGTGTTAGACCAAATGTGGGCGTCGTAGTTGGTGTACTTGTGTGTGTAGGTGTTGGTGTTAAAGTAGGTGTAGTACTAGGAGTTGGTGTTAAAGTTGATGTCGGTGTTGGTGTTGGTGCCGAAGTTCTTGTTGGAGTTACCGATGGTGTTGGGTCAGGACCCGGTGGTGTTATACAGTTAACAGTTATATCAATATCTAACCCTAATTCAACATAAGCACCTCTTAATGGGTCCTCATCACCATTACAATCAGAAATTAAAGTATACTGATTATTGAATAAATTTATATCATATGATTCTAATTCACCAATACCACTTAAAAATCCATCTAAAGTATCTGCCCATAGGTTATCACTAGGTACGTCTGTAAGTGTTGTTCCGGTATAAAATTCCTCACTAAAATTATAAGAAACGGTAGTAGAACTAACAACAAAGTTTGCTGTAAAAATAGCACTTTCTAAAACACAATTAGTATTACCACTAGACGCGTCTAAGAAAGACTCATTTAACATAGTATAGAAACTTCTCTTATTACCCGTGGTTGTTATAAAGTTAGTGTCACAAATATTATTAATTGAGTATCCCTCAGCCTTTTCTTGTGCGCATGTTATAACATTACTAACAGTTAAACTACACCCATTATTATCGGTAATATTCGCAGAGTAAGTATCTCCTGATAAGTTATTTATAGTAAAACCAGTCTGATTATTAACATTATCTGACCAATTAACTGTAAATGGTGGAGTCCCTTGGAATATAACTAAGTTTAAACTACCATCATTTCCTGTTTGGCAATCTGTCTTTTGTAGAGTAGCTAAAACTCCGTTAGATGCACTAACAGTAAAGAAATCTTCAACAGTACACCCATTATTGTCAGTTACAATTACTTTGTAAGTAGTACCTGCTAAATTATTTACAGTATCTGAAGAATATGGTGAATCAATATTTTGATATATTACTGTATTATCACTTACTCTTCTGATTATATAATCAAAGGGATAACTTAATGCAGTAGCACCTGATGTTACACTTATATCAACCGAACCATTAAATAAACCACAAGACGTGTCAGATACTGAAGTACTTACATTAAATTTGTTTTCATTATTTATCGTTACAGTGTCTATATATTCACATAAGTTATTATTTGATACTTTAACAATGTACGTGTCACTTTTTAAATTACTAAATGTATGTGTTTGTAATGTGGTTTGTACCGATGAAGTATTACCTGTACTACCTGTTATTGAATAGGTAAGTTGGGTGGGTACTCCGTCAACACTTATTGTTATTTCTCCATTATTACCACAGACCGCATTTGATGTATTAACTGAAACGTTTCCAAAACCCGCGGTAGATGGTACGTTTACGCTTTGGGTAATATCACAAAATTCTGAGTCTAGAATTCTTAATATATGATTACCATTTAATCCTGTGAATGTATATGTAGTATCAGTGATATAACCTGTAGAAGCACCTGTATCTGCAGAATATATAAACGGTGAACTACCACCAGTTATTACAACCGTAGCCGTTCCGTCTAAATTAGAACAAGTCGCTTGTGTCGTTGTTAAACTACCAATACCAAGTCCTTGTATTTGTGGTATTGTAACTTGTTTAGTTTTAGTACAACCACTTGAGTCGGTTACAATTACCGAAGTGGTCCCATACGTCAATCCTGTTGCGGTTGAGCCAGTTTGCCCATCATTCCATAAGTAAGTATACGGAGCAGTACCTGTCTCACCTGTAATTCTAGCAGCACCTATAGTATTATTACATATTGAACTTCCTGTAACAGTGTATCCGAAGTCTAAAGACGTGCCACTTGTAATAGTATAATTAGTGGTCTGAGCTGTCGCCCCTCCGTAATCTGTAACTACACCATAATATTCTCCACTTGTGAGATTATTTAATGTTATTATTTTACCAGTTGTTAAACCGCTAAAAGCTATATTAGAATTTCTATAAATTTCATAATTATACGGTAAAGAATTCGAGTCTCCCGTTATTGTAAATGAACCGTTATTATTTCCACAAGTAGCATTCGTTTTAGATGCCGAAACACCCAAACAACCTTCAACAATTACACTAAAGTTTATTGTTTGGTTTGAGCCCCCACTACTATCATTTAACGTGAATCCATATATACCCTCAGTTAACCCTGTGTACTCAAAAGTACTATAACCAGTTAATGTTGGTAAAGTCCCGTTATTTTGTATAGTGTACGGTTTTATACCTCCTGACGGGAATATTGTAATCGTACCACCACTACTATTTAAACAAGTACCATTAACTAAAAATGTGTATGTCAAGTCACCTCCATCACAAGAACTGGTACACGGACTTGTCGATTCAATAATTCCTGTAGTAACATAATCTCTATCATAACATATTGTTTGACCCACCGAGTTGCCATTTTTTACTACACCACAACAATCGACATATTGATAAACACCATTTGTCGTACCTTGTCTACATTTTATACATTCTAAGGTATTACATGATGTGGTAGCACTTAAAGTTATCCCACCACCAGTGACTACTATATTAGTAGAAGCAGAATCGGTAGCAGTGACACATTTATCAAGTATGTTTGGGGTAGTGGAACCTGTAGTTTCAATAAAGTATACTGTATTTGTAGTACCGTAAATTTGATTATTACCACTATCATATAAAGAATAAATTAGTCCTGAGTTACATCCAATAAATTTATTTGAGGTAATAGGGTCGCTAGGTGTTGGAGTTGGGGTACTCGTTAATGTAGGTGTTGGTGTGAGTGTTATTCCTTGCGTCTGAGTTGGTGTTGGGGTTGGTGTTGGACAAGTAGGGCATCCACTAAATGAGCAAGTAACAACATCACCACTTAATGCTAAGTAATCAATTGTACCTGCACTTAAACTATCAAAATAGTAACAGTTTCCATTAAATACTACCGCATCTGTTGAAGGTGTTATAGATATTTGGTCGTTTATGCCTATTAAAATGTCATTATTAATTCCACAACAATCCACACCTAACCAAACATCTGTCGTACCAGGGTCTGGTGTATCTTCACAAGTCAAGTCAGGTATTAATAATGATGTAACATCTCTAAACACTTCAAAAGTATTAGCTTCGAACGAGAACTCTGAGCCAGATGAAAGTGCCGATAATTCATCTGAATTTGAGCCACTTCCTATACCCACAGTTAGGATTTTCATAACTTGACCGTTACTAAACGTTCCGGCCTTTATATTATTACATAATTGTGTTGAACTATAACCAATATTACATGAGTCATCATCAAAATCATTTAATGAGCCATCAGTAATTAAAACTATATTTTTTTCAGCCTCAGTTACTGAAGAACCTGTTAAAGTATTATAAGCAGTCCTTATAGCTCTAGATGGTTGTGTAGTACCACTATATAATTTGGTAGCCCCTGTTAATGCATTGTAAACCGTATCATAATCTGAAGTTAGTCCCACTAAAGTGTTAACTTGAGTACAAGCAGCCCATCTCATGATACCTACTTGAGTAGCATTTGAGTCCATAGATAATTTAAGTCCTTCTACAATGTTAGTAACACCACTTATCATATATTCCCATTCACCATAATCAATACTGCCCGACTCATCTAATAGAATCATCACGTCTTGATAGTTGCAGTAGTCACCAGTACAACCGCTACATCCAACATAAGGACCTGTAACATTATCATCACCATTTAATAAGTAATTTTGTGAAGCGTACCCATCACTTAACACCTCAAAACAACCATTTATGGTTGATGATGTTATATGTATTGAATCACCTTCAACATATGTAAGATTTGGACTTAAGGAACCTAAAATCCACGTTCCTTGACCTGTACATCCACTTATTCTAATACTGTAATCGTCCCTACAAACATCACCACAATCCTGAGTATCAAACTCAGAACTACCAGTAAGTGTTATATCAGGAGAACCTGTCGTGGTGGTACCATCCCAAGTATAACACATACCACTAAAAGTTTCGTTAAAGAGTGTTATCGGTGGTACTGTACCTCCAGATATCACTGAAGTATCAGCACTAACGATAATATTACCGATATTATTATTCCCCGTACAAGCTGTAAAACTATATAAAGCCATTATCCACAGTTTAGATTAACGTTAACCCCAAGGTTAACTCTGAGTCTTTTATCAGTAAAATTATCATTACATCCAATATTAGAAATAGTTAAAACACTTTCATTTAAAGTGTAATATAAACCTTCTTGATATAAATATTTCAATCCATTTTCCACGCCATCAAACCATTGTGTTTCATTAGGTATGTCCGTAGAACCGTATCCATTATAAAATTTATTTTGTGCTAAGATTTCATCTTCCAATCTAACATCCACATACCATTCACTTTCTGTTGTAGATAAATCACAATTACTAACATTATAACCACCACTATTAGCAACTTCAGTGATACTTTGATTTAATATGTTTTGGAATGATGATATTGTTATATCGCATTGCACATATTGATTTGTACAATCATACCCAAATAATTGTCCTTTATATGTACATGGAACACAAGGTATTGTTATAAATTCACAACCTCTTTGTCTTCTCCAAACAAATTTTTGCCTCTGTAAGACATTATTTTCCATTTTTTGACCACCCGTCCATATTGTACTAGCGGGAATCATTTGCTCGACAAGTCTCATCCAATAGTCACCGATACCATTTGTGAAATCAATCATCTTTTGGTATGTATACTTATTCGATGGTATTCCGACCGCTTCTTCAGACTGAAGATATTTCCAATATAATGATTGTAATGTTGGATACCCCCCTCCCTTTCCGTCAGTTATCGTTTGTCTATTACGAACATTAATCATATTCGTATAGAAAGTTTGAGCGAATTCAAAAAATGTTTTTTCTTTAGGTTTTGGATTAATTACCGTCCAATCAATACCTTCAGGTGAAGGATATGGTGTAGTTAAACCAGTTGAAGGGATTGGGTAATTATACTTCTTTGACATGTCCCATATGTCATATAATATACCTTGCCCCATATTTAAACTTAACTCTATATTTTTAGCATTAAGTACTAATTTTTCATCGTATACATTATAATAAGCGTTATAACCACCTCCCTTATTTCTTCTTAATCCGGTCTCGTAATTTGCCCAAGATTTATTATTATCATAAGTTCTTGATATACTAAAACCTAAATCCATATATGGAAAATTTTCATATCTGTTAAAATATTTTTGTCCATATGTGAATGGTTCTAATGTAGTTTGTACATCAGTGTTCTGACCAGTAAATGTTGAGTTTGTTACGTCAACTTCCTCTAATGACCTGTGGTCAGGTGTTTGTTGATACCAACCCGCCCCTCTTTCAAAGAAAAACTCTTCTGTAGGAGACTGCATCTTAGGATACCCTTCATTATCTACAGGATAATCATCTCTAATAACATCAACAAATGAAGTATACGATTCTGTTGTAAATCCTGTGTAGGTAGTACCCTCAATTGAGAATAAAATTGATGGGTCTTCGGTTGGTAAGATATCAACTTTTGTACCTCCTGATATTGAGTTGAACTCCTCATCAAAGTTGTTCATATTAATTGGTCCGTCAACCAAATAAATTGTCTCATTAAACTCTATTAAAGCTTTAGGTGCACCTATTAATCTCATTAACGCCTCAATAGATTTTCTCGTTCCTTTAGACTTAAATAGGTAAGCGGAATTTAATATTAAATTACTATAATACTGATAATTTAATTCATTAGGTGTTTTATTTCTACTTTGTCCTTCATATAATGAATCTGCCCCGTCACCAAACACTGAACTTAAAAACCCTTCATTTGTTATTGGTGATATATTAGTATCCCACCCTAATGTTTGTGCTAAATTTTTAAGTAGTTGTGACGGAATATCATTTTTTACTATATAATTAACTGAATTCATAAACGATAATGCGTCTATGAATTTTTTAGTTTCATCAAAACTTCTTCCGTATATTTGTAAAACTTTTTCTACATTCTTTGACTGAGTATCGAAGTCTTTAAATGCCCCTGTGGTTAAAAATCTACTTATTAGATTTGTTTTATATTCATCAATATCTTCGGCAATAATATTTAATTGCTCTAAATAATTATCATATTTTTTAGTCCTTATATCTAAATTCCATTCACCATCTAACGACCATTTTATCTTTTCATTAGTTTTATAGAATGTTCCATTGTTTGTTTCCCTTATAACTTCAAAAACTGCGGTATATTTAGGTGAGATTAACCTATTTAATAAAAAGTCTTCTACCTCATCAAAATTATCCTTAAATTCTTTATCAGTTACAAACGTATTTGGTTTCAAAACTAAAGTTTTAGTGGTTTCTGTATCACCACTAAACGGATTTCCTTCGACAATTATTTCTATGGTACCTGCGGATAAAGTTAGAGAAGGTTCTAAATCTAGTACTTTATATTCTTTAGTAACGTTATCTAAAAAAAGTGAATATTTTAAGTAGTTTTTCTTAAAATTTCTAAGTTCACTCACTTCCATAGGTCTAACAGATAAATTTCTATCTGCATTAACAGAATAATCAATATCAAACGGGTTTTTTAACCTATTAACATTTAATTCAAAAGTGGTGGTACCCTCAACATCATCATAAACAATATTGTAAGCGGTATTTCCTGTACTTAAATCATAATAAACCCTATCAACTTGTATTGCCGCAGGGAAAAAGTTAATTATTTTTGTTATAGAGGATGATATTCTTTTACTTAGTGAACCATATAGACTAAACGAAGTAACCTTTGAGATATCATAATTAGGATATACATTTAGGTCCTTGGCTATTATTTTCTTCGCCTCTTCAATATTTGTAATTTCAAGGTCTTTTAATGAAATTGGTTCAGAGAACACCCCCAAATCAAAATTTCTATTTGATTTTTCAACTACGTTAGTAGAAAACTCGAAATTTGATTGCGTTAGACCTCCTCCGTCAACTATTTGTAAACCGACTAACCTATCCGAAAAAGTTCCCCTACCACTTGCGGGGGCCGGAGGATATCTATATTTATTATCTGCCATTACTCAGTTATATTCGTAAAGTTTTTACTGAAGTCTATATTGTCACCTCTATTCTCTCTAACCTCAAATAATAAATTATTAAACTCGTCACGTATTTCGTATAGGTTGTATTGTTTATAGATATTATTATCAGTATCATATAATGTGTAGATACCGTCTTCAATACTCTTGGTTTGGTTACCATACAATGCAATAGCTAGAGTTTCTACGTCATGTTCTACAATTTCAATATCAACACTTATAGGGTTAAATGAAGTATTTGTGATAATAATATTTTGATTAGGTTGCCCTATGAATGGTGTCGCGGTTGGTTTATTTGATGGTGAACTAGATGGTGATAACGTACAGAATATTAGGTCACTACCATTTTCAACGTATCTATATCTTATTGCCTTTTGTGAACTATTAGTTAAGTTTGTAACTACGGGTTCACAATAGAATGAAGATGTGATAATTCTGTAAAAATTAGTTATTTTACTCCCATCATCATTTAAATATTCAACTCTAAAACCAACTAATCCTTGGTTAGTAAATTTATTTCTATATTGTGACGGTACACTATTCAAATCAATTACTATACCTTTAACATTCGGGAGTGATGATAATACTCCACAGTCGGTTATAGTTGTTCTTATTTCCGCAGGTCTTATATAGACAGTATAAACACCTAATCTATTAAACTCTTCTGTTGGTAGAGTTAGGTTATATAGTCCACCTAAAATCTCAATATTGGCGTTACCACCCGTTTCACCATTGTGAAAATAAGGTGTTAAAACATCAGTAGAATTTAATTTTTTTAATTCAAAAGTGTTTGTTTGGTCTCTAGAAGGTGTGTAATTTAATAATATTTCCACGTCCTCAGGTGACATGTCAGCTGGTCTTGTTGTTCCGTATGTTCCTAACGCCATTTCTTTAGGTTTTATTTATTTTAAAGAAACCGTACCCGTATGAGATAAGGTCTCCAATATTATCAACTTCTCCAAGTCTCTGTAATGATTCAAAAGCAGAATTTTTTCCTCTTTCAATAAATATTCCAGATTGTATTTCCGGTGAGTCCACAACTCCCATTAAAACTTCCTCTTTAGTAATGGGTTCTGCAGTTATCATGTCTTCAGTCAAACCCTGAGACTCAATAAAGAATAGTGTAGTACCATCATTGTAGTCATAATATTGTATATCATTGACAGTATAGGCGGTATAGGTTGATGTTATTTCGTTTATTTGACCGTAGTCTTGTCCATATTTTTTAACAACAACAGATGGGTTAAATTTTGTAGGTCCATATAATTTTAACTCATTAAGTTTTGAGGATGTAAATCCTGTAATCGTAAATGGTGTTGAAGTATAATTTTCCGATATCTGTGACTCAACATTATTTTCACTGTCCCCAGTAAAAATAAAATCGTAACTTACGGGTATTCCCTCCCAACTACCTCCGTTGGGTGTGAAAGTGACATTACCTTGTGGGTTTGTTATAGTTGCTGTTGTTGTGGGTATCTTTACTGTTTTTTGTATTTTAGTAATACCCCACGGATTTTTTTGTGTTAGCTCTATAACATAATCGGTGTCAATATTTGGATAACTATGGGTTAAGTATTCGGTACTACTATTAAAAGTGTCTGTGCTACCGTCACCCCAATTAACAATATACGATGAAAGCTTTAAAAACTTTTTTGTTTCTTCAGAGGTATTAAATAATTTTACGGTATAAATATTATTTTCATCAGGAACAACTAAAAAATTAGTTACAACTTCTTTTTGTAAGATAAATCCATCAAATTCACTATAAAAACCTATGTCGTCAATACTCTGAGTAAATAGTATGGGTATCGACATGTTTGTAAGGGCACTTTGTCCTCCCGTACCACCACTTAAAACTTCAGACATATTAGAATAAACACCAAAAGTGTCACCACTAAAAGTTTTTTGTATAATATCATTTTTTAAACTTTCAGGCGAAATTCTAACATATATTGTATCCTGTATCATTGTGGGTTAACATATTCATACCATTTTATTGGGTTAGTAGTCCCTATTCTATTACCATTAATAATGTTCTTAATTTCATATTCATAATTATCATAATCAATAACAACCTTATGATAAAAATACTTGTTTTTTTCAATGTTAAACTTTTTTGAGAAGTTGCATTGTGGTTGGGTTGTCATCCTAATGAACTGACCTATTTTAGCGTTAAAGAATTTCACACTCATATAAAACTCGTCAATACTCAAATCTGTATTATTTTTTAACCAATAGATAAAGTACCCCTCTTTATCACCAATGTAATCTAAAATAAAGTTTGGTGTCTTAACATCAACAACAAAAGGCACCAAGTCCGTACCTATATCTTGCTGTGTTTCAACCCCCTGTTGTGTCGGTATTATTATTGTTAAATATAACCTTTGTGTCTCTGCGTCAGGTGTATCATATAAATCCAACTTAAAGAAACTTCTTTTAAAGGAATTGGCAAAGTAATAAATGTCTTTATATTGGAACGTTTGCCCCGTATATTCAGGTACCGTAGTAAAATTATAATCATTAACCCAATTACTGACATTATTAGTATTAGTATTATCTACCGATATTTCTCTATTAAAAAAGAAAAATTTATAATTAATACTTGACGCCATGGTATCGCCCGATATCCAAGGTTTATGACCAAATCTAGTTATTTCAAAGTCTTCAATGGGGTTGATTACTTTTTCTGTAACTTCTTTTTCATATTCCTTTACTAAATCATCCCTACCTAAATTATCGAAGTCAATTTTTATAGGAATATTTATGTTTTTTTGGTTGGGTGATATCGTAAACTTAAACTTATTCACAGTTGTCTATTAATGGGGCAAAGATTATGTCGTTATTGACGTTAATGTTTCTCATTATTGGTGTTTGTAGGAATAATATGTCCTTGAAAGCATAGTGAGCACCATTTAAAAATGGTAAATCTACACCATTACCATCACTATCCACGGTACCGTATGGATATAAATCTCTCCACCTCCACTGATTATCGTATTTGGAAAAAAATGCGTATCCAGGTATTAAATCTACTTTATCTTTATCACCAAATTCAACATAATCTGAGAATTCTCTTATTTTAATAGAATAATGAGGTTTGTAAGCGTATCCATCAGGTAGTGTATTCGAACTACTGTTATCAAATATTTGAGGGTTGAATGATATTTTGTGGTATATGTCAGAAACTTTCGTTTCTTTTTGTTCATATTCATTAAACTCACATATATCACCCATTATAACATCTCCAATATTTAAGGCTTTGTTGTAAAAAAATTCTTCGTTATTGAATGTGTAACTTAAAGATTCTATATTATCTCTATTATCTATATTATTTAGCTTCCACCAGTCATCAACTTCATTTTCTAAGAAATTAAATTCCCACCCAACTTGTACGCCAGTTGTATTACTACCATAATATGGATTATTAAACCATCCCATATAACCTCTATTTAAAATAGTAACAAAAAGTTCAGTTAATGGTCTATCTAGGTTATCTCTTAACCCATTTATATCTATATCTTTATCAAAAGAAAAGGCAACGGTTTGTGAACCGTCTTTTACTGAGATTCTTTGTTGGTTATTTGGGGTAAGTCCTGAGTATTCTAATTGTTTCTCGATTGGGAACGGGTTTCTTTCAAACCCCATTTTTGTTATGTCAGAATTTGAGTTGCTAGTTAATATTTTATGTTTTCTAATGTAATATACACTAGTCGTTTCTCCTAAATTACCATTATTTATGACTCTTTTGAAATTACCTTTCGCGTTATCTCCAAACTGTGGGTTATTAAAACCAAAATCATATATAGAAAATACCTTATCTTCATTACCATATGATTCATCACCAATTTCGTATACTTGAAATAATCTTTTTCCGTTTACGCTATTTTTTAGTTCTATCCATTCACCAACACTTAGATTGTGATTAAACCCACAATAAAATGTAACCAATTTTTTACCATTAACTCTTCTATTTTTGATATAATATGGTATACCATCAACAATATTAAAATTATATGTTATGACATTATCTTCTTCTACTTCAAATTTTATTTTTAATTGTTTATTTAATAAATTTTCAGAGGGATATGAAACATATGTCATCCAATTATATGTTGACGCACTCTTAGTAACAAAAGGAATATGTCCATCAATTCCTCTAGTTCTAAAAAAAGAAAATTCATCGTATTGTGGGTATCCTTGCCATACCGAGCCATTGGTTACTGCGTTAAATGCGTTAGTATAATATAAACTATTTTTAAACGGTTCGTATGAGGTTTGTCCGCTAACAATATTGTTAAATATATTTGTTATTTTACCTGAAACTCTAAAGGTCGTACTCTTTTGTCTTTCAATATCGAATCTTTCTTCTAAATTTACAATTATAGACCTATTACCTTCAACATAGTTTTTTTTAGTACTATCTAAATTAATTCTTAACCCTAAATCAACATTATTGGCACCAGCAAATTTATCCTCACCTCGGACTATCTTTATTGGACTATTTTTTTCATTAGTTATCATGTTAAAAGTTCTCCCGCTATATATCTAACAATAAATTTATTTATAGCACTCTTACCTCTTTTTTGTCCAAAATAAAAGTGAAATGGTGAACCAACTTTGTATCTATTACTATTTGGGTTTTGTGTTGGTACAGCATCTAATTGTGGGTCATTACTACTTCTATTATAAATATAACCTAAACCATACCCGAAGTTCGGTTTCATATATTTTTGTGTTGTACCATCAAAGAAATCATCTCCTTGGTATATTGAGCTGTAGATATTTTGTGTGTTCCAACTGTTGTTCTGTGAGCCAAATAAATTAATTTGTGGATATAATACATTCTCTTCATCAGGTTGTTTCATTTCCCACATATAATAAGGAACTTCTTGTGACTTACTATACCCAAAATAATTTACAGGTCCTGTAGGGTCATTTCCAAAAGTTGTGTAACCATTAGTTAATGTCCTTCTGTTTATAGTGTTAGAATCAAACCAAATACCCATTCTATCATCACTAATTGTAATATCATCACCATAATTACCATCTATATATGGTATTACCCCATATTCAGAATTAATACTGATTAACTGAGCATAATCACCATCAACACGTGCGTCATAGAATCTATTTAAAAAGTTCGCACCTTCTTCTCTACTAAATAACTGATTTATACTTGCGTCTCCACCATTACCCCCAATAATCTGATTTAAGAAACTACCATTTACTAATCTACCAATTATAAACAAATTTAAAATGTCCGAATTATCTTGATAACTACTACTTTTTATGGTGTCTATAATATACCCATCGAATTCACTAGAGAATGAAACTTCCTTTGCGTAAGCATCTCTTGGCCCTAATTCCATAATTGTAGTGGGTGACCATATGTTTTTCTTATTAGCGCCTCTATACTCTTTAGATGGTATCTGACCATAAAATGTGTTATTACCGTATGGTGTTGACCTATAATAAAAACTATTAGTTTCATTATTAAAATATAATGGTCCGTTATATTCTTGATTACCCTCAGGGTATCCACAATATCTGTAACTATCTAATTCATTATCAGAATTAAATATAGATTGTTTTTGGAATGAAGGCATATACAAGGAACCGTTAATCCAATTATTTTGAAACATCTCCCCTATAACACCCCTACAGGCACCGAATATAAATCTTAACCTTATTCTCCATTCTTTAGCTATTCTTAAGTCATCTGCTATCCCAGATATATAAGGAGGTCTCAATACTTTATAACAACCACCAACCATTCTATCTTCATTTTCACATGGGTCAGTTACCGCAAATGACTCCGCACTACCAGAATAACAAGTTAACGGAACCATACCTTCACAAGTGAAACTTTCTAAAACACCACTCTGATATAACGGGTTAGTAGTATCACCAGTTAAATCCTCTAAGTTACCCGAAGCATCTGTAGCATCTATTGGTTCCCCTGATAGGTTTATAGTTTGTGTAAAATCACCGTTAGAATTAATTTCATATAAACCAAAGAAGTTATTTAGGTTTAGAATATACCTTCTCATCATTTTAAAAGTTGGGTCATCTCCCCCGTCAAGGGTTTCGACCAAATCAGAAGAAGGTAATCGGTCAGTCCTAATAACCAATTTATTCGGGTCGTCAATTGACGTTGTTGGGGAATCAGTCAATCCACTATAAATCATAGATAATGTTAAAGTTTTTTTACCTCCAGGTTTCAAAAACTGATTAACAGGTCTTATAAGTTTATTTTGAAGTAGAACATCAAGTGCAAATAACCCATCAGGTTGTGTAGCCTGATTAGCGAAATCAACATTAGAGATTTGTAATGTACCTCCTTCTAAAATTTCTTGCAGATTTTGACCTAATCTATTGTTACCAACTTGAGTTGTAGGGTTATTAGGGTCTACATCAACCATGGCATTAAAATCCGCAAAGTAGTTATCCGCACCTACTCCATTAAAGAAAAAGGTATTACTAAATATGTTATTGTTATCAGGGTTTACAGATTTATCCAATGATGAATAATATGTCAGTGATTTACTCTCAAATGGTATAAAATCATAATCTGGTGTATCTAAAGTATATAGATAGGACGGAAAAAATACATTTCCAACAGTATCTGCACTGACACTATTATTATTCCATGTTATATCTAATTCACCATTACTATTACCGTATGTTACATTCGTATTTATTTGGTCAACATTGAAGTGTGGTGCTGGTGACTTATAATCAAAAAACCAATCATCTGTAGCACTACCATTATTGGGTTGTATTGGAATATTTAAGAAGTAGTCACCGATAACCTTAACGCTTTGTGTGGGATTATTACTATTAATAAAATCATTATAACCGTATAACAATGATAAATCATATTCAATTCTTTGTTTTGGTGTCCACGGGTCTACACCTCTAGTTAATATAGCAACTTGTAAGTTTTCTTTATTTAAAATATAGTTCCACGCCTTAGCAGACCAAGGTCCTTGTTCAAATTGGCACCAGTATGTTTGGTCTCTATTAATTAAGAATTTTCTAAATACGTTATTTGCAAACTCCCACCATTGTCCTCCAGCAATACTATTTTCTATATTATCACAGTTAGGGTCATTATATTCATCACAAGGTATAAAGTGACTAAGTGTGTGTGCGGTGATTACTTGAAAGTATTCAACTCCGGTTCTAAACTTATACGTAGCGTCAGGATTATCATTAAATAATTTTAAATCAGACGTTTGTATATTACCTTCCCAATCAATCCAATCAATTTGTTTTGTTATATAAGAGTTTTCATTATATTCGGTAAATCCTGAAGTTATAGGTATCTGACAAGGTGTGCCTGGTATTATATCAACTAATGACGTGTCTCCACCACCTATAGGTGCTGTTGTGTTTACGCTATTAAATTTCACACAACCAGGTATAGTATAAGTTTCACCAGGGTTTAATATGGGTCCGGTAACCTGTTGTCCTTGTCCTGTAATCCAAGATATACCTACTTCACCATTATAATCCGCATCCATAGTAAGTATATTATTATTAGTTACGGTAATACCTGTATATAAAATATCATTAGAAGGAATAATAAAATTAGGGTCTTGTAAATTTTCAGTTTCATTAAAAGTTAATAACTGACCCGCAGTGATATTAACGTTAGCATCAAATATTAATATTAATGGTTGGTCTTCATAGTAAGACAAATTTGTCTGTCCACCTACACCACCACCACCTCCACCACCAAGACCTACCTCATTATCTTCACCCGCAAAATTTTGATTTTTTACTTTTACTCTAATTCTATTAGGTGCAGTTTCATCTGTGGCTTCAATAAAATATTGTGACCTTTGATTCATCAAGTTAAGTGACTGGGATAACGTCACATTTATATCAGACCTAAGCCCATCTACCGCATAATTAGGTGATGATGTATAACCTTGTGATTCTAAATACGCCTTCACCTGAGGTTCTGCAAGTCCAAAATTCGCACTTAAATCATCCCAATTAAAGTAATTAACATAAACAGGACTTTTATAAAACTTTTTATCTCTGTAAAAAATATAATTACTAGTACTGACACCATCATTGTAATTATTACAAATATTTTCATAAACATTACAAAAAAAATCTCCAGGGCAATTATCGCTGACGTATTGACAAACATATGCAATAGTACCTGTGACATTTGGGTCTCCAATAGGTGGTATCAATTCGTCTGTAATATCGAATTCGTCGGCTAAATCATACCCTGAAAGGAATGTTATTTTTGCCGCGTTGTATTCTGGTGTTAATTCACATGTTGAAAAATCCTCGTAGGTATTTCTACTGGATATGTCAGCTAAAGCAGATGTATTAGGTACATAATATTGGTCAATTAATGATGTTATATATACATCTTGTGAATCGGTGTCTATAGAATCCGCTTCACAGGGACATGCCTCACAGTCAGGATATGACATAGATGGTAATGAAATACCTTTACCCTCAGGTCTTTCAGGTTCATCAATACCTCTTTCATCACATGAATCACACGGTAATCTCTTGGGAAACGCCCAGCAAACAACCTTACAAATAGTCCTTATGATACTATTTATAAATCTTATAATACCAATTAATACTCTTACAATAAAGTCATATATCCAAAGAGCTATGTGTATTATAGGTATTAACGCAATTAATATAAATCCAGCAACTGTTAAGAGTAAATTGAATACGAAGAATAGGAAATCAAAGTTCCTTTGCCCATCATTAATAGGCATCCTATTAACCTCAGACTGACACCTTCTATCTGTAATTTCTTTAATACCTAGGTGTCTCGCCCTATTTAACCCCCACTTAAACCTATCGATGTGTGAAGCCACTGTATATACTTTATTATAATAGAACTCATAGAAAGTATCTTCACAATTAATAGCGGCTTCTTTATCATAATAATCATCCCAACTTAAAGAAAACGCATATGATTTGTTACGTATTTCATCTGTTGGTCTTTGTGAAGTTGATGGACCAGACCACCCGTGTTCTTTAATATTTGGGACCAAATAATTGGCTCTCATAACATCTGCTTGAAGACCGCTTTCATCCATCCATTTAATTTTAAAACGGTATTTAGCCTTCGTAGGTATACCTACACTAGGGTCTTGTGATATTATTTGTTCACCAAATTCATTAGTAATGACATAGTCTAAATTCATAGGTAATTCAGTGAGCCAAACGCCATCATCATCGATGACATAACCATTGTTATCTAACTGATGTGACTCCAAAACAGGGTCTCCATTGTCATCAATTCCTATTGTTTGTCTTATTGATAATATCTGTCCAGGACCTACAACAGTATCACATAAATTACCCGCATCGCTCTTAGCCTTACAATTTCTTCTCAAGAAGTCTTGTTCTGTTGTTGAGAAGATGGAGCCCATAAATACTGCTTGTGGCTGTATTTCAATACCTAAATCCCTTAAATCAAAATCCGCTCTAGTAATACCAACATCACAAACATCACCGTCACCCCAAAAAGACGAAACGTCAATATCTTGTACACTATTAACTATCTGCGGTAAACTATCTATATCTTGGGATGACTTAAATCTCTGTCCATTAAACTGTGAAGGTACTCCCATACCCATTCTAACTAAATCTGCAGGTCTTAGTGAAAACTCTCCCATATTGGAAAGGTCTAAATCCATTACAAGTTTTTGGCTTCCTAGTGGGACCCCGACAATCATAAAGTCCCCACTTTCATTAGTTCTTACCGTATACTTATAGTATTTCTCATACACTTGTAATACCTCTCGTCTAGTTAAAACATCTTCTCTTGTAGGGAATGTACCTGTAGGTGTGTGTCCTTCATTTTCAGAAACATATGGTAAAAGATTATATCTATATCCGTCTTCATTTTTTTCTCTTAGATTTGTATATGGATATAATGTTGATATTATCGGGTCATTTATATCTAAGTCATCTAATGGTACAAATATAGAAATGGTCGCATTAGGTATACCGAAACCTCCGTTGGCTATCACTCTACCAACAACAACCCCATAATCGGCACAAAATCTAGTATATACATCTTCTTGTCTTAATTTTAAAGATAGTATCTCTAAAAAATCAAAGTCCTGTTCTATATTAACTCTTATATGTTTATCAACACCAGGTTCTGTTTTTATTCTATACGATTTAGGCATATTTTTCCTTTTAAGATAAATAGTTATTTACCTTAATTTTAAAATTTTTTCAAGAAAAGTAACTAAATTATAAATTGTGTTTCTATGTCATTAAGAAAATGAAACACCTTTTAGATTTTTAACCCTAACTTTAATATCTCTTTCAGGGAATCTTATCTGATATATTTGATTAGGTTGTGCAAAAATAGTATCATCTATTAACCTAATTTGTTTAGTATCTTTGTCGACATATGGTTGTGATGTTTCGCTTGATGAGTACTGTCCTCCTGTTTTGCCAAATACTTTTAATTCTGATAGTGTATTAACTCCCGAAACATCTTGTACTATTCTTCTGATGTCAGAAATATTTATATTTTTACCTAATTCATTTGTTAATGGAGACATATAAGAGTTAACACTATCAACAATATTTGTAATAACTTGTCCTTGATTTTCAGTTGAGTCCATTACTACCGAAAATTCAAACTCTACGTCAATAACTTGAGCACTACTTATTGAAATGTAGTCGTTTAACATCCTATAATTTGAGAGGTAATTAGCTATGTTTTGCTTTAGGGTATTTGACACACTATTTGTTAGCTTACCTGTCGTATCATATGATAGAATCTCAACCTTAACTTTATTATCCTCTTCAGTTATGGAGGCCTTGGCCGGTGCACCAAACCTACTTGGCATAGTTTTTATCAATGAATTATAATCGTTTACTGTAACCGCTCTTTTTTGCGCCGAAAAGTTAAATGTTACCATATTTCTTACTTCTTCAACCGTTGGAAAATCCCCTCCACCTATCGCAGCCGTGACATTGTTACATCTAAGACTCTGTCTAACATTTTGATTTACATTATTTGATGGTCCTGTTACCGAAAATTGTATATTACCTATTTGAGTTATTGAGTTAACACCAACATTTGAGGCACTTCCACCACCTATTCTATATTGAACGAATAATGTCGTATTTGGTTTCACCGTTAACCCTAAACCAATATTATTCTGATAATTAGCAATGTTTAACGGTACACCTGTTCTACTAAATTGTGCCAATTGTTCATCAGCACTTGTTGTACCCCCACCAAATGTTAATTTACAATATCCTTCAGGTGTAAACTCACTGACAAACCTATTTTCTGTTTCAATATATCTACCAACTTTAATTCCTGGTTTGTCAGATGACTTTGTCGGGTCTTCCACAAAAATTCTATCTTCCGCTAACGCGTCAACTTCATACCACTTACTGTTAGAGGTAATAAACTCTGAATAAGATGGCGGACTGTTAAATGATGTTCCGTCTTTTTGTATTAAAGATGTTATACTAAGTACGTTTTTTTCAGGTAAAAAGAATTCAAAAAAAGGTTTTACATCTTGTGGATTAATAACTTTTTTAAATACTTTTGTAGTCCCGTTAACTACCACCTCTCTTTTTGTGATGGTATAATTAATTATTTTATTATTACTATCAAAATTTGGTATCTTGGTTCTATTAGGGTATCCCTCTGAATTATACTGACTACTAAAATCAATATCATTAGGATTTTCAAATATTTGACCAGCACCTATAAATTGTGACCCCGCTCTTAACAACCCTAAGTATCTACTATCTTCTTGGTCACCATATGCGGGAACGGTTATAGAAACATCTAATAAAGCCACCGAAGGTCTATTACCAGGTATCTTCAATCCATAAGTCCTTGCAATATTAAAAATAGAAGATTTCTGTTGAGCGTATTGTAAAACGGTTTCTTGAATACTTCTATCTATATGGTAGTGTAGGTTATCACCTATAGCCGCGTTTAAATCCATAAATACGGAGAAAACTGACGCGTCATTAAAATTACTTATTAACTCAGGGTAGTACTGTTGAGTATAATTTATAAGTTCTTGTCTTAATGACTCGAAATCTCTTTCGGTATATGATATTTTACGATTTGCCATTTATTATTAAATATTTATAATTATGAAATCTCTAGTACTAAATGTACTGTCACTAACCGAATAATCAATTCTAATTTTAGCAGTGTACTCATCTACACCTTCACCTGCCGTTCTATAAATGTCAAACATTTGGTATTCTGAGGGTTCTTCTGTGAATGTTAACTCACCAACAATACTCTTATCGTCTTCAGTATATGGAGTAATATTAATTTCATTTATTTGTAAATTTGGTATATATTTTTCTACCGCAGTTTTAATATCGTCCCTTATAGAATCAAATGTTGGTCCATCCATCGGCTCAAATATGAATTCATATATTCTTGTTCCAAAATCAGGTAAATAGTACCTACTTCCCTTTCTTGTCAATATTAAATGTAGTAAGTCAGTCCTTACTTCTTCTTGCACAGATTTACTTAAAGATAGGTACTTACCTTCTTGACTTTCTTTAAATGGAAAATTTACACCGTATGTCTTACTTAATGCCATACTAATAAATATTCAAAATAATAATTTTATAAAAAAACCCGTCAGTTGACGGGTTTTATTTTTTAACCTTCACAGGCTACACATTGTAAATCATTTAGATTTAGTTTTTTCCTTGCGAAAGCTTGAGCGGAATTCATTGAGTGTTGATAGTAGAGTGTTTTAACTCCTAACTTCCACGCGTCTATCAGTAGCTTATTCACATCTCTTGTTGGCATATCAGGAGAAATCATTAAGTTTAAAGACTGTGATTGGTCAATAAAGTCTTGTCTTATCGCCGCCTGATTAATGATTGAGGCTTGATTAATTTCTGCAAAAGTTCTAAATATGTTTTTCTGTTCATTACTTAAAAAATCTAAATGTTGTACAGAACCATCTTTTTTCTTAATACTATCCCATACTTCTTTATTGTCTTTATCAATTTCTTTTAAAAGATTTTCAAGAACAGGATTTTTAATAGTAACTTTCATCTTAGCAACATCCTTAACATAACAATTAGACCAAATAGGTTCAATTGACTGTGACACCTGACCTAAAATAAATGCCGATGATGTGGTAGGAGCAATGGCGTTTAATGTTACATTTCTTCTACCGTAACCTTTAAGATAGTCAGGTTCACCAAAAATATTTGCCAATTCTTCAGAAGCCTTATACGATTTTTCTTTAATTAGTTTAAACACTTCTACGTTTAATTTAGCACTATCTACAGTATCAAAAGCCAATCCTTTTGATTGTAGTAAAGAATGCCATCCTAAAACTCCTAATCCAAGTGCTCTTTGTCTCTTAGCAAAATTGTATGCTTTTTCTAAATAAAAGAACCCTCTCTTACCTTCAATAGTTCCATTGTCTCTTATGTCTTCAATTTTAGTTAAGAACTCAGTAACGACCGCATCTAAAAAGTAAGTCATAGTTTCAACTGCATCAGTATCTTTCCATTCATCATAATGAAGTAAATTCATTGACGACAATACACAAACGAACGACTCTTCTTCTGAATTGTGTAGTGCAATCTCAGAACAAAGGTTAGAGTTATATATTTTAGCTCCTTTATCTTGATATACTTCAGGTGACTTTTTATTCATGGTATCAGTAAACATAATATACGGATAACCAATCTCCCCTCTTCTTTGGATTACCTTAGCCCATATTGCTCTTTTTTCTTCGTCTCCCTCAATCATGTCATACATAAAATCATCAGTGACTGTAACCGCATGTGTTAGGTCTTGAATAGGGAAACCTTCGGTACCAATTTCTAAAAACTCCATAATATCAGGATGTTCAACGGGTAGATATGGTGAGAATCTACCTCTTCTAGTAGACCCTTGTGAGATATTGTCCACAACACTTTCAAATAGATTCATAAAGTGAACCGCACCTGGTGCATGTCCATTATCTGTAATTTCTGCACCACGTTCTCTGATATTACCAAAGTAACCTGAAGTACCACCACCCATTTTACTCATTTCACCAACTTCCGCCTGAGTATAAAGAATTGATTCTATATTATCTCCAATATTAGAACCAAAACAACTTACTGGTAACCCTCTTTTTTTACCGAAGTTGGCCCATACAGGTGATGACAACGAGTACCATCCTTTACTCATATATTCATAAAATTTATCGGAAAAACCTTCCATACCTAAAAGTTTTTCAGCATGGTCCGCAATTGTTCTAATTCTTTCTAAAGGTTCTTCACCCTCACTTAAATATCCTCTACGAAGAAATGTAATAGACTCCTCGTTAATCCAATCAAATGGTTTTCTCTCTTTCATTGTGTATAGTTAATTATTAAAATAAGTCGTTAGATGTAATTGATTTTGATTTTTTACTGTAGTTAATACTTCTCTTATTAAAAAAGTCAGTATGTTTTGTGGTTAAGATTTCATCGTCAAACCATTCAGTTGTTGACAATAAAGTTTCGTTAACCTTAAAAATACTATCAATACCAATTGAATTTAATGATACGTTAAATCTGTGTTTTATAAACTCCATAGTTTGTTTTTTAGTCAAAAAGTCTAAGTCGCCGTTTTCAAATATCCAATTCACTATTTCCTCTTCAGCGTCATAAGCCTCAATAGTTGCGTCTATTAAATCTTCAACCAAATCTTCTGTCCACCAATCAGGATTTTCTGATTTAATTAGATTTACTAAATCAAACCCAAATTCGGCATGAATATTTTCTTCTTTTGAGGTGGCCTCAACAGCGTTACTTATACCCTTTAATTTATTTTTATGTTTGTTAAATGACATAATAACTAAAAACTGCGAGAATAGTGATACGTTCTCGACAAACATTGAAAATAAAATTACTGATTCAAAGTACTCTTTATTTTCAACCGCTTTGGAGTTTACTATTGATTTTTCCAAGTATTTAATTCTTCTACGAATTGCGGGAACCTGTAATAAGTTCTCAAACTCTTTATTAAGTCCTAATAATTGGATTAGGTGTGAGTAAGCATCTGCGTGTCTAACTTCCGATTCTGCGAAAGTAGCGCCAACATTACCAATTTCAGGTTTTGGCATTCTCTTGTATATATCTCCCCAAAATGTCTTTACCGCAATTTCAATCTGAGAAATTGCTAACATTGCTCTTTGGACCGCAGACCTTTCTTTTTCGTTAAGGTGTACCTTAAAATCTTGAATGTCTGATGTATAGTTAAACTCTGTATGAACCCAATAAGAATGTCGTATAGCATCCACGTAATCGTTTAAATTAGGATAATCATATGGTTTTAGATTTACTCTTTTTGCAAAGATATTCGGCATGTGTTTTGCCCTATAAACAATATATTCTTTTGCCACATCATTAAGTCCATTATCCATCAACTTATTCTCAACCATATCGTGAACTTCGTCTACGTGCGGTACTCTATCTTTATTATTTCTGAATATTGCCTTTGTAGAAATTCTGGCAATTTTTTCTGCCATATCCTCATCAATCATACCAACACTATTCATTGCCTTTAAAACCGCACGTTCTATTTTTTCGGTTTCAAATGGTACTTTATTACCGCTTCTTTTAATAACATAGCGTATATCCTTCTCTAACATATTATTTAAATTTTCCATTATTACTAATAAGATTATTGTTTATTTTCTTTTTGTTTCCTTTTTTCAAGTAATTCTCTAATCCTGTCTCTATTCCTTTCTTCTTTTTGTTCTTCAAGACCTAAGAAAGTAACACTTTGTTCGGTATCAATTTCTAACATTTCATTATCAAACTTACAGTTTTCAAATACAACACCATCTTTACCGATACGAGATTTTGTAATTGCGATAGTTGCCAAGTTCATCTCTTTTTGTTGTAATGATTTAGCTACGGATATAATTACGTGACCTACTTGTGCTTTCTTGATAGAACCACCCATTTGGTCGGTTGTGACCACGTCAGAAGAGATAGAACTTCTATTACCCTGTGTTGCTGTCCAACCAACAATATTTAGTTCGTGGTTCATTGCTTCAAAACCTCTCATAACAGAGCCCTCACTTTTCCACTCATCTCCTAAATTTTTATCAGGGACAATACAATCAATATAATCCAAAACGACCATATCAATTTTGTTACCTTCTGCCATCATCTTACGAATCTGATTCTTAATCTGATTTATTGTCAATGTGTCAGACGGCAACTTTTTAAGAATTAGTTTGTTAGGCGCATTTTCCTTAATTTCTTGTACTTTACTAAGAACTTTGTCCTTATGCATAGACAACAAATCAGGCGCTATACCTGTCCACAAAGTGAAGTGTTTTCTTTGGATGATTTTTGGGTTGTCCTCAAAGAAAATTTGAAGAACATTATACCCAAGATTAAATGCGTGATTCGCAATTTTTGTGAGAAGTGTAGATTTACCAACTCCTGTTGGTGCTAAAATAACTCCTAACTCACCTTTCGCAATACCACCCTTTAAAAGGTTATCAATACCAGGTATACCCATGGGGATTGGGTGACGGAAATCTTCTTCCAAAACATCATCCAAATTAGAGAATACATCTGCAGTTCCGGTGTCGACCTCACCAACTTGTAAGGCTTCTCTCACCATTTCTTCAAGATGGTCATAGCTTTCAAAATCACCTTTATCTATGATTTTTTGAGCTTTACCCATAACTTTCTGAAGTTCTTGTTGTTTACAAAACTTCAAAGCCTTCTCTTGAACAAACGTTTCACCCTCCGCAGGTGCTTCCTTTACTTGGTCAATCATATCCAATACCATCTTCTGCGCCATAGGTGATGACACTTCAGATTTTACAAGTTGTTCTAATGTATTATATGAAGGTGTGTGTTCGTACTTTTGATAGTACTCCTTCATAATTTGCATAATCAACTTGAAATATTGGTTGTCAAAGTATTTTGGCTCGATTACATCAACAATAGACGTTGCAAAGTCCTTATAAAGAACGATGTTATTGAGTAGTTGAATTTGAAATGTGTTGCCGAGATATCCAAAATTTTTTTCTTTTGACATGTTGATTGAAATTACTAAAAGGTTGTTTAAATAAATATGCTTATGCGAGTCTATATTCTTGGTATTCGCATGTCAATTTGTCAGTAGAGCAGACCTCGGTCAATGACTTCAAGACAGACTTTAGGTGTGGGCGTACGTCAACGGTATATCTTACCTTTGGTGGGTAGATTTTTCCGTCCCATCCACGATGAAAAATAATATTATCATTATGTTTTATGTAGATGTTAAACATCTCATCATCGTCAGTCATAGATGTTTCAAGTATCATTTGGTCAGCCATAATTTGAAACTGATTGTCCAGCATATACCAAACTGTCTTGGTTTTCAAATCGTCATGAATCTTATCGTAGATGTCACTTACCGCCTCATGTAAGTCGATACTATTTTTAACATCTTCGTTAAATCCTTTAACATTGTAAAACCTTTGTACAATGATGTTGTCGTTAAGCGTCAACAAAAATTCCATCTTAGTGATTTCATTCTTTTCTTTACTCATTTTGTTTGTTTTTAATTAGTTTTTTGTTTTTTTAAATCTTCGTTTTTCTTTTCTTGTGAGTTTCATAAAAGGTGTCAAGAAATACACCCATGCGTTGTCTGTTTTAGGTAAGTATTTAAATATTCCATCGTCCATCATCATCCTCATAAGGTTTTGATATCCCCTTCCCTCAGGGTCTATATCCTCTTCATAATAAAGTTGAGCGAGTTCCTTTGCTTCTTCTGTTAACAAAGGTTGTGAAAGGTCCACGAGTTGTTTGTTGATAACATAAAACTCTTCTCCATATACCCCTCTTTTTGTCTTCCCTGATAACAAGTTTTGTAATGCTCTATTGTCTTTATCATTTTCGTGTAGTTTTTCACCTTTTTGTAAAATGTCGTCAACAGAGACTACGGAGTCAAGTATCTCAGGAAAAAGTTTTGAAAAGGTCTTTTCACCAAAGTAGTAGATACCGTCAATGTTATCTGATTTATCACCAGATATAATTTTGAAAGTCGCCACGTTTTGGTGGGGGATTGAAATATCTTTCAGTTTGACCTTGTCCCCGTTTTTAATCATTTGTTTTTGGGACGGAGAATAAATTTGCACATTCTCAGAGATGAGTTGTGTTAAGTCTTTATCCGCAGAGAAAATGGTTTTGTGTTCGTCTGAAGAGATTTGACAGTAGTAGGCAATCATATCATCAGACTCGTTACCATCTACCACCACCTGACGAATAAACATCTCCTCAAGGTATTGTTTTACTCTATTGAGTTGCCAATCAAAAGATTGTTTTTGAATATCGTTAAGTCGGTTGTATCGTCTGTTCTCTTTGTACTCAGCAAATATTTTTTTTCTCTGAACGGAGTTATCATCTCCGTCCCAAAAAACAATTACCTTATCATAGTTGTATTCGGAAATAAATTTACGCAAGGTATTCACAAAGTGGTAGATACCTCCAATGTGATTACCTTTATGGTAATATTCACGAACTCCGTGATAACCTATCTTGAATAGGTTGTTTCCGTCAACTAATAAGGTTTTTGTCACAACGCATTTATATCAAAGGTTCCACCGTCTTCTTCTAATTTGAAATCTCCACCGGTTCCGATGACCTCTTTCCAATACTCAGATTGCTCTGACTTATACTGTTCAATAGATTTCTTCTCCTCAGCAGAGTCTTTACCTGCCAAAAATCCGTGAGCGGTAACGAGAATTTTACCATCCTCATAACCCAATCCATTGATGTGGTTTTTAAGTACAGAAACCTTTGTACGCGTTGCGAATTTCACTTTTCTCTTATCTTTAACCGCCGTGATTTTGCTCGTTCCCGCACCTTTCTGATTGCCGAACAAAAAGACCAAAGATGAGTTCAACCAAATGGCTTCACCACCCTTAGCTTTAATTTTCGGTTGACTGAACGGATTGTCAGGAAGTTCAACCCACGGTTGGTTAACAATAACCAAAGTGTTTTCAAATTTTGAGTCCGACCTACGTGAACCTGAAATTCGTTGGTTGATGCCCATACCAATCTTATCAGCAAGAACGGCAGCGTTGTGTTGCTTACCACCCTTACCTTCGTAAGTCATCTTACAAGGTACAGAACCAACTGAGTCCCATAGGAACAACAAGTCGTACTCCAACTCCCCTTTCTCTTGGGAGTCCAACAAATTATTTATAAACTCAGTAATTTGTTCAATATACTCAAAGTCGTTATTAAAGATGAAGAACCCGTCCCAATCAAGTTCACCCGTTTCTTCATCAACAACTTCTTCACAGTCAAAACCCATAAGTTTTGCGTGGTCAAAAGACCATTTTTGTTCTGTGATAATAAACACAGGAAGGATACCCTTCTTCTGTGCGTCAACCGCAGCTTTTACTAACGCAGTAGTCTTACCCGTGTCCGAGTGACCCAAGAACATATTGATATGTCCCATAGCAGGACCTGGTACCCCTACCGCATCCAAAAATTCAGAACCTAAGTCGTAAAACCTCTGAGGTTTGAATTTAGCAGAAGAAGAGAACTTCTTCTTTATGTCTTTAAAACTATTCTTTTTAATTGCCATTGTATTTTTGTTTTTTCGTTACGAGTTTTTCGTAATGAACTTTTCGTCATGAAAAAGATGGGAGAGCATTACACCCTCCCATCTGTAGGTTTTGGTTTTTAGAAAGGAAGGTCCTCATCAACCTCCATCTCTTCTTGTGGGTCCTCAACTTCTTCCTTAACCACACGTTGTTTTGGTTGTGAGCCACCGATAGTTTCAGTATCTTCACCATCACCATATACGAACTTCTTAAGTTCAGAGTCCCATACAGGTGTTTCACCACGAGCGACTGCTTCCAAGTATTCAGTAGGTCTCTGAGCATATACATCACTCCAAGTCATCTCATCTTCCATCCACTCCTTCATCAAATCTGAATCTTCACTCAAAGGACATGGGTCGTCATACATGATGGTTTGAACGATGGTATACTCAATACCTGAATTGGTCTTAGATTTTGCCAACTCAATAATCAAATCACGACCTTCGTTAGCGTCGGTGATATCACCTTTCGCTCTCCAAATCGGAATGATTTTATCAAGGATACCTTCTTGTTTGTAATTATCCTTAAACCGCCAAAACTTAACACCATCTTCTTCATTGTCACGGTCAACAAGTTTTACAATGTAGAATTTACGAGGACGATATTGCATCGCGAGCTTCTTATCAGACTCTTTACCCGTTGACATCAACTCTTCGTAGACCTCGGTCAAAGGTGAACGCTCACCATCATTTTTACCTGGGTCATAGAGTTTAACCCATTTTCCGTCAACTTGGACTTCGTGGAACCATACCTCCTTAAATGGTGATGAACCATCTGATGTTGGAAGGATACGGATACGAGCCTGTCCTGATTTAGTCCCCTTAGGGAGATAAGTTGTGAAATACTTCTTCAACCTCTCTTCTTGTGACATTCCGTCACCACCACCACGAGATGTGGTGTTCTTTTCGTACTGTGCGAGTACCGCGTCGAGTGCATTTGCCATTTTGTTTTTCTTTTATTCGTTAAAAATTTATCTGTTACTCAAGTAAAATATAACAACGAAAAACGTTAAGTCAAATCACCACATAAAAAAAAAGACCGTTAGTAACGGTCTCTTAAATGTTCTTCATCTGCAAAGTATGGGGGGTCATAAATATTTCTATCAACTCTAACAACTATTTCAAATATAGAATCATTATTAGTTTTTTTTAAAAAAAGTATATAACCATCTCTATCAACAAATGGTTCGTTTAATTTTATTTGTTTTTTAAATCTTTGTGTCGGTCGTTTACCATCCCATTCTAATTCAATTTCAGATAAAAAATAATATTCTTCGGGGTTTTCAAATAGTTTATTCATTGTTGCACTACCACAACTACTGAATAAAAGTAATGTTATTATTAATAAAATATTATAAACGTTCTTCATCTTCAAATGGTTTATCAAAAGACTTCTTTATATCACCATCTGAATAATTTTCAATCTCATCGCTCGTTAAAACATATTCATTTTTACCTGTTTTTTCAAACTCATCTTGTTTATCCATAAAAAAATCACTTAATTTTTGATTAAACGGATAGCTATCTAAACTTCTTAACTGTAGTTTTTCTTCGGGTGACTTTTGTCTATACTTTTCAACTTTCTGTTCTAAGTCATTTATCTTACTTAATATACTATCCATTTCACCTAATTTAGATGTTAAGTCTTCTAATCTATTAAACATTGTCTCCATATACTCATCTTGTTTGTCAGATATATCTTTTTGAGTAGTAACTAAATCAGTGATGTCTAATTCCTCAGTACCACCATTTTCCTCACTATTATCGATACTTTCCCCCTCATCTCCAACAATTTCAACATCAGGGTCTGTTTCAACATCCACAGGTTCCGGTACTTCTTCAACACTATCAGTTTCTCCACCTTCAGGCGTCGGTGGTAATTCATCTGTGGTTTCTTCATTACCTCCCTCTAAATCAACAGGTGGCGGTAATTCACCTTCTTGTTCTAAGACATAAGAATTTATTTTTTTATATCTTTCTATTTCTTTTAATAACTTTTTTTCTACTGACATTTTAGTAAATATTTTAACCGTTTAATAATGTTTTCATACCTGTAGGTGTTTCAACTCTTAGAGTTTTATTTAAATTCATAGTATTATCAACTCTTTCTATTAATCCGTCTCTCATCCTAACGGTATAACAATCCCCAGTATCCAAATCACATACCTCTTTATACCCATTACCTTGGTCTCTCTCTGTCAACCTTGTATCTTTTTGTAAGTAGTTGTCTAATAAATTTTTTATATTCATAACTCTTTTTTTATATAAATATGTAATTGTTTAGTAATATTTACTGAGTATTCACCGCTCGTTTAAAAATATTAATCCATTCATTGTAGTTTTCTTCTAAATTTGGGTTTTTATCTAAAGCGTCATTTATTTGTTTTTTAATCTCTGTAGCATTTGAGGCTGTGAAGTCTGACTTATAAATATTTTTATATAGTAGTCTAGTCATTGCTATTGCTTTACCATCTGTTGAATCTGGGTTTGATAGTGGTTTTAGGTCATTTAATAGTATTTGTTGATTTTTAAACTTTTCAACTATTAAGTTTAGGCAGTCATCTATACTATCAAAAGAGGCCATACATCCAATATTACTGTCTTTTTTAACACATACTTGTCCATTAGTATAGGTATTAGCTAACGTAGTATTTAAACTATTTATACCTACATTTATAAGGTTATTATTCTGTACCTCTATAGAATTTTTACCTTTCATAATATTACCATATATAAATGCCCTCATATCCCCATTTATTGTCTGTACATTATTAAGATATTGAACAATATCCTGAGAATTAACATTACTAGATACTAATGGTAGGAACGGTTTGAGTGGATAGTTTGACAGTCCCTCACATCTACTCTCATCTACAGCAATAGAGTTATTAACAGTACTATTTTCTGTCGTTCCTGAATTTTCCTCTTGTTGTCTTTGTTTAAATAATTTATCTTTGTATGACTCTAAAATCTTTCTATTAACACTTATAACTAATTTATCTGGTTGTTGTAGTGAATATTTTGAAACTCTTATACCTTCAAACTGAGTAACAAAGTCTCTAGAATTAATCGTATGACTTACACTCATTATTAAATAAGGTCCATAAAATAATGGGACCCTCTGTAGATTAAAATACATGGTGGGTTGTATCATGGCGTTACCCATAGAGGTTACTTGACAAGTATAACTTTTACTTCTGTAGAAATTATAAAGGGATTGTGACTGTTGCGCAGTTTTTTGTCCTGATGCTTGTGACCCTAAATCCGCCAATACTTGAAATGTTGGTGCAATATTTCTATGTTGTTGCATATCTAAGGATATTGATTTAAATATTCCTTGATTTCTTATCCCAAAGTCCACGTTGAATCCAACGCACCTGTTACTTTCTGAGTAATCCGTTTTATTGGTCCCACTTTCAATTAATGGATTCCCTGAAGGTCTAGTAATATCAAATGAATCATCATTTTTCCTAACATTTTTATTACCCTTCATATCTAAATTTGACGATGGTTCTCCAACATAAATCGCCAACATTCTTGGTCTAGTATCTCTAGTATCTACCTCCATAAAAGTTCCGAAAGTATCGTTTGGTATATCCTGTGGTATTCCTTCAGCCCCCGGTGACCTGTCATTTAATCCATAGAAATTTGTATATACTGGTGTAGGCATAAATGTAAAATTATTTTTTTCATATATATGACCCATGAGTGAGTATACACTCATGTCAGAATTTCTATTTTTCAAAAAGCTTCTTAACTCTTCAATATTAATAATCACCTTATCACCAACAGGTCTATTTGCCCTATCTAAAAATAAGAAGTCTTCAAATATTGTTTTTGTTTTAAAATCTTGACCCGAAATCCATTTATCATTCAGTGTTTGGAACGCTTTCCACAAACCAACTTTTTCAACCTCACCATCAGTCGCGGATAGACTACTTTGTTCTTTTTGTGTGAATGTTACGTTTGGTAAATTTTTATTAAGTTGTATAAATGTATGATTTAAAATATTCGTTTGAAACGTTTTTTGGTCTTCGATAAACCCATTAAATTCGTCGTAGAACTCTTGTGGTGTTATGTTTGGAGTCTTTAGTTTTTTATCCGCATAAAGTTTAATAATATTACTTAATAGTTTGACATTACTTTCATTAAATTCAACGTCCATATCAATAAAAAAGTCTGTTAGATATGAACCACTGTCTTTATAAATAAAATTATAATTGTCAAAATATTCTCCAACATATAGGTACATTGCATTCCAAGCCTCAGGATTATTACTCTTACTTTGATTTAGGGTTATGTTGTTATTATTACTAGGTAGGGTGTTGCCTATGTAAGTACCGAATTCATATTTATCAACAGGATTGTTCAATTCTTCATTACTAAATGAATTAAACACCTTTCTATTATACTTTCCAGGATTACCTATTTTTAAGACTAAGTCTTTATTTAAAAAATTTATTTTGTGTTGTAATGTAAATGAGTCTAACTGTTTTTTAGAAATTTTATTTAAATTTTCTGAAAAATTCTCACTAAATTCTGGTTTATTAACAATTAACAGACTTTTTAAAACTGCGTATAAACTAATATCATAAGGATTAACTGTTGGTGTAATTCCATATGATGGTGATTGGTTTTCATAAAGAGCCCTTAATCTAAAAATCTCTTCTGTTGGTAGTTCATTTTCTCCACTCTCTTCGTTATATATAAACAAGTCTTTATATTGTGGTTGACTTATAAAATCCTCAAATGTTTCTGAACCTCTACCTATAGAGTTGGAGTCAAATTTATCTTTAGGTAAACAAAAATTTAAGAACTTTTCCTCGAAGGTATCCAACATTTCTTTCGTAAAAACATTAAACATATCATCAATATTTGAATACTTTGTAATGTCTGTTTTATCTAAAAGATTAAATGCTTGTTTATTATCCTTTTTAGGGTCCACATATTTAAGGTATTCAAAAGTCGCCGGTTTATTTATTAAATCATTATCAAAATAACCATAGTTAGAGGATTCCCATAAGAATCTACAAGTACCGTTATAAACCGCGGGATTATCTATAATATCCTGTGTTATTAATCCTTGTGTATTAAAACATTCAAAATTTGATTGATTAAATTTTACTGAACCTACTGACGGTATAATTAAAAGTCTATCTTTGTCATAATCCTCAAATTCTGTATTATTCTTAATTTCAAAATAATAAGACCAGTTATTGACATTTAAGATTCTGTTTGGGTTTTGCGGGTCGTATTTTCTATTCTTATTTAACGTGTTTGACGAATCATTTATTGATTTAAAGTTTCTGTTTACGTATGCGTCTTCAACCTCTTGGTTTGTATATCCATTAAAAATATTCTTTTTCGTAAAGTACCAATATACATCATTAACTATTTTAGGATAAAATCCGTTATTTAATGTTACGTATTCAACGTTAGTCGGTATATCATCGATAGTTTGTAGACTACTTTCTATATTTTTTTGTTTATAATTATAATCTGAATTTAGATTATCTTTTATAAGATATGTTTTTTGTCGATTATTTGTTATAGGGTCATACGCATTTACAAAATTAAAGTCTTCCCATATATCACTCAATATATCATTTCCATTTTCAATATACTTTTTATATCTATGCCAAATAGAACCGTATTTTAAAATCCAAAGATATGGTAATTTATGTATTGCCGAAAATTTATTTAAACCGGCAAAAATATAGTCTAAATTAGTTGTGAGACCATCACCAAAACTTTTGAATTTTTCTCTAAGTGTCGCTAATGGTAACGAGTTTAAGTATAGGTACCCTAATGCAACATATGGATTTTCTTCTCCGTTTTTATGTCTTTCTACTCCTTTAATAAAGGCATTTACAAAATATGGTGTGTTTAACAATGACGTGGTTTGTGTTGCCACTATATTATTAACTGTGGTATCATAATTTTTACCATAGTCAATATATGATTCAGTTAAAAGTAATTTTTTTTCTGTTCTACTTAGGTAGTAATTAATTGCACCATTATTAGATGTTACGTTAGGATTTGCTTGTGTATTAACTAAATCTTCTGGTGGTGTACCTCCTTGTTCAGGATTTCCACTTACATTTGTTATCCATTCAAAATATGTAAAAACTTTTTTGTCTAAATCATTTTCATTTATGTCAAAAGTAGATATAGTCTTTTTAGTGTCTATAAAATTATAAATGTTAGATGTATTATTTGCATCAACCTCGCTACTTATTTTTTCACCTTCAGATAAGTTACTTTTTAACCAATTTAAATCGGTAAACGGATATTTGTCTAAAAATGAAATATCATTAGATTTATTAGATTTTAAATATTTTCTTAATTTTTCAACAGATTCTGTAGAGCCCTCTACACTAGTGGAATAATCAGATATAAAGCTACTATTATATAACCCATAATCTTTTTTGAGTGAATTTTTTATATATGGTGTTATATATTCGTTTCTAACAAACATATTCCAACTTCCCCCACCTGATGTTGATTTAAGGTATCTTAATAAATTTTCATAACTAAAAGAAAAATTCTTTAACAATTGTATTAGTTCCAATGAATCTGAAGACGCGGTACTAATATTTAAGTTTTCAAAATCACCAATAACACCATATATTGAGTCCTCATAACCACTATCTTTATATAAATTAGTATATGTCGAATCTACCATGGTTCTTTCAAGAATTTCATATAAAAATGGAACTATAGATTTGTTTTCATATATATTATTACTATAAGGAAACAATAGAGAGTTAACTGAAACGTATGGTGTGACGCTAGCTTCGTTTGGGTTGTTTGTGTCAATTTCTTGTTCCTCTATCTCAATCGCAGCCCTTATATATTCTTCAACAAATTCAACCTCAGGCCAAACATCATATCTATATCCCTGTGTGGTGTTAATTGAATTTACGTCTCCTGGATATTTATCCTCATATTGTGGGTTTCCATTTTCATCATTAGTTATTTCAAAGTATTGTGGCCACGGGTAAATAACATTAGTATCAGACGGTAATCCATTATCACCAACTTCTTGTACATTATCTTTACTATCAGTACCTAAACTTTTATCTCCACCCAATATAACATTCAACCTTATAGGATTATTTCTTTGTCTCCAAGAATTTTCATGAACATTATCCATTAACCTAAAAAAGGCGTCGGTATTGGCAGCTATTACCGCCATAATATTTTTTATTGTTGGGTTGAATCCAAGACCTGACGGTGATTTTATTTTCTTAGCTAATGCCTCCGAAAGTAAATCTTCAATTATTTTTTTCTGAGCTTGGAATTTTTGTTCTAAATCTTGTAATTTTTTTAGTATCGTATTTGACGCTAAATTAGCACTTCCATTAATATTACCAAATTTAAAAAATAAGTTATTACCATCATCTACCACTTCATAAGTTTTAGCGTCCAATGTCATACTATCGATAAAGTATTGTTTTTCTAAGTTTGACCTAAATGTGTTTAAAACTAATTCATCATTATTTATAACATTATTCCTTTTAGCGTAAGTTAATTTAATATCAATATTATCTAACCCATCAAGACTTTTTAAAAAATTATTTATCCCGACTTTGAAGGATAGACTGCTGTCAACTTTTTGATTGTCTATTACACAACTACCTTTACTACCGAATGTGGGGTCATTATTAATTAATTCGTTATACTCATTAATTATATTTTTTAATTCGGCGATTGCATCTTTTTTACCTTGTAAATCAATTTCTTTTTTAAATCCATAAAGTACAGGTTCATTATTTTGTAAAGGTATTAATACATTATTAATGTCAATATATTTAGAAAACCATTCACTGTTGGCTCCAAAAACTTTTTTCCTGAAATCATTTATAGTTTTACTAAAAGCACCAATATCATTCAAAACAGACATATCTTCTTTACCATACGCCTGCATTACGTAATTTTCAAATTTCTCCAGTTTTTTCTCTAACACAGAAAGGGTTAATGGATATCCCTGTTGATTTGGAAAGTCGTCCCCTATTAATCCTTTAGACCTATATTCACTATAAACTTGTTTTAATATTTCAAGACCTTTAGTGGATTGTCTTGTATTAATCTCTGTGTTGTTTAGTCCTGCAGTGTTGGTTTGTGTCGTCGTATTCCCTTCAATCTCACCTGTTTTTTGGAACATATGAGGAAAGGTATATAAATTATTTATAGATATGTCAGATAAAATCGCGTATGTACGAGCAATATAGTTTGTTGTTATTTTATAATTACCATCAGAAGAATCAAATCTGGCATTAAAGTCTTTTAACATTAATTCATACTTTACTGCCTTACCAAAATATCCTTTTATAGTTAAAATGAATAGTGGGTATGGTAATTGCATAAATGCACTATACGGTGAGTTTTCACCTTGTTCAAACAATGTTCTTCCTTGTATATCCACCATTTCAATGGTTACTTGTGGTGCAAATGCAGTATTTATTTTTACCTGTACATTTGTGATACCAAGTAATTGTGTGTCTTCAGGATTGGATATTTTTCTAATTACTTTTTTGTTTTCTCCACTACCCACCTCTATTGTTTGTCCTTGATTTAACCCCTTACCTTGAAGTGAATCATTTCCTGTTATTTCTTCTGTCCAAGAGGTATCATATCCATCTTTATCATCAGGAAACACAAAATTTATCTTCCTTTGGTCGTCGTTACTCATAGTACCTATTCTTAGGTTTTCTATGGTATCGTCAAAGTTATCTCCAACCACCAATTTAGTTCTAGGTAAAACCTTCGCCTCTAAGTTGACATATTTTACAAGTTCTTCATGGTTAACCAGCCTTTCTTGCACCTTATTATTTTTGTCGACAACTTTATTTGGGTCAACAATTATAATGTTTTCGTAATCTGTCTCAACATATACGTTTTGGTTGTTAAATAACTTATCACCTGCCATAGTAGAAGAAGTGTGTATCTAATGCTTTTTTATAGTCTTGTAATGAGTCAATTAATGGAAAAGGTACAAATAAAATAGCCCCATCATTAATGTTATTTTCTAATCCTCCGTACTGAGGATTTGCCGCCAATATTAACCATCCAAAATATGGTGAATCATAAAACTCATAACTTATCTTATCTAACCTACTTTTACCAATACGATAAATATACCTTTTATCGGTAGGTTTAGATTCTATATTTACAAAAGGCACAACAGTTTGCTTACCATTAATTAAAAAATCCTTATATCTATTATAGTACTGCATTAATTAAAGGTGTATTTTTGATTAAATTTATTTAAGTCTCCTCCGTTAATACCTTCATATACTTTATTAAAGTAGTCATTTTTTGTAGAATTGAAAGTGCTATCATTTTCTTGTATATAATCAAATACCCTTTCTTTATCTAAATTAAATGGGTCATATAATGTGAACTTTTTAACACTATTGTCATTTTTAAACGTGTTAACTTTCTTTGATGTCTCGGTTTTTAATTTATTATATTCATCTAATAAACCGGGTACATCGGGAGATAAAACTTCTATTGTGTTTGTACCGTCTTCAAACATAGCTCCAACACCGATATCTATAGTTACCGCATCGACACCATAAATAATCTTATTTACATAAGAAACCCACTCTGTTTTTTCTTTTAATTCTTCCCCTAAAATTTGGTTCGCAAATCCTTCAGGGTCATTAATTATATGTGAATAAGCAACAGTACAAAATCTTGTCTGTGGTTCAGTGTCAAAATCACCAGTTAAAAATCCTTCATATAAATTATCTTTAGTGTTATTAACTAATGAATCATCACTATCTGATGTTATTTTTATGTAGAAATTAGTTAAATCTATACCAACAGTTTGTACATCATAAATGAATTCATCCATTGTATTACTTTGTGTTGATGATACATCAACGTCTGTCGTACCCGATAAATCAAACAATATGTTTTTGCCCGATTTATTTCTAAACCCATCTGTTTTTGTATGAATTAAATTAATTTTATCTATAACTCTCACTAAACTTAACTGATTATCAACTAATGAACCAATTTGTGAGTTTAAATTTTCTTCAGCCTCAAGAACCGCATTATTTATAAAAGTTTTAAGGTTTCTTTTAAATTTTTTCTTATCAGTACTTTTAAAATCAAATTGTTCAATATCCTTTAAAAATGGATTTAAATTATTGTCAACATCACTAATTAAATTTGTGGATAAGGTTGACATTTCATTTTGTATTTGTTCTGGTTTACCAAAAATATTCATAGGAAATTCATCATTCCCATCAAAGTAACCCGTCATTTCACCATAAAAATATTTAGTATTTTTACTAAAATAATATAATCCTATTAACGAATTACTTTTTGATATTTCCTCAAGGGTACTTCCCATACCTTGGGCATAGGTCTCGGACTTTTTAACTAATTCCTTAACAGTTTCTTTGTATTTTATTTGACCCGTAACCGTGTTGTTTTCTATATCTAAATCAGTACTTATTATCTCACCTATAGTGTTTCCCGCCTCTTCAGGTCTTTCAACCTCACCATCTTTTACACTGAATCCTTGAATTTCTTCAATTTTTCTCATTACCTGATTATTGACTTCATCCCTATCTTCAGTCGGGACTGCTCTGTCGTCATACATTTCAGTATTACCATAATAATTAAATGATAAGGCATTTTGTAACCTTGTAACAGGTTCTTGTAATCCCTGACCACCAATGAAATAAAAAGACATACTAATATCTGCAATCATTGGTTGTACACCAATACCTTCCGGGTTTAAATCAAGTATTAGTGGGTCAAAACTTACTGACATTTGATTTATGGCGATTTTAGTATGGTAAAAGTCCCCTATTCTCAATATACAGATTGGTGGTGCACCAAATGCCGTATTTTGTATTCCACCCTTTTTAGGTTTACCGTCAGGACCGATTACGGGTATGGTGTCTCCAGGTCTTAAACATTGCTGTAAGAAAGTAAGTCGACTATTAAGTCCTTCGGGTGTTATAGAGTGAAATGCCGGTTGGAAGAATTTTATTTTATCTTGTATTCCTTCATACACCAATGGACTATCTTCTTTTAGTATATCGAAATAATCACATTCACTTAATAATCTTCTAAGTATTCTTTTCGCTACATCGTTTCTAGTTGACGCACTTGAACTTACTACTTGACTTGAGGTATATCCTGTTCTTTCAACTTCATCAAAAGTTACTATCTCTTCATATGTTGGTTCAGGTTTTCTATCTTCGGGTGATGGGGGTGTTTCTTGAACATCTATTCTACATCTCCTACATGCCATAGCAGTTGGGGTGTATATCGAGTCGGTTACGTCTGCGAAATTTTCTGTACAATCATAAGGTCCCGCCCCATCGGGTGTGTATACATCTGCATTTTCTCCTTGTGCACTTTCGGTTATTGTAACATAACCCTCATCTATATATTTTTTTAGTGTATTATTTTCACTATCAAATTTTAGGTTTTCTAAATAACTTCTAACACTATTAATTCTTCTTTTAGAAAGTGCTGAGTTATAGGTTTCGGATGCAGGTGCAGATGCAGAACCATAAATAACAATATTAATTTTAGCCTTTTCATTAACCGCATCCTTTATTTTATTTAATAGTTCAATTGTATTTTGTTCTATTTTTGTAACAAAATTATCTATAAAAAATAAACTTTCTTCCTTATAACTGTCTTTACATCTTTCTTCGTACTTAGACCTAAGACCTAAGTAATCACTTAAAGATTCACTGTATGGTTTATCTGCGGTTGTTGAGGTCGCATTTTGTGGACCCGGTATATCATGATGGAAATAATAAAAGAAACTATAGTCTTCAGGTTCTGTTTTTTTAACATAATCCTCTATAACTGGTGTAGTTTCTATAACATCTACACGAGGTATTTCCTCCATATATGTATATGCGGTTTCAACATTCTGTGTTTCTGATAATATTTCATATATATCTGACATAGTAAACTGAGGAAACCTTGTTGCTAAATCATACATGTCATAATCCCTACATCCAGCAAAGAAAGAATCCACTATATCATTAATTTCAGATTTTGTTTTATTTTTTAATTCCTTATCAACAATAACATTTAAGATTGATGGGTGGTCTACAACTATTTTCCAACTTAGTGTACCCTGTCTCATTGTATTATTGTATGTGTATATAGGTTCTGGTCTACCTAAAAATTCATTAGTTGTCCAATTAACTGAGTTAGTTTCTGAAACTTTTAGGTCGTAAGGTGGGAACCACATAATCCTACCTTTATTTGGTCCTCTTTCACAAACCGCTAAGTCTTGGTATGTATATCCTTTTTTATTTGATGTCCTCCATGCTAAGTTTTCTATTGAAAACATGTACTTTTTTACGCTTCCGTCTTTTATGTTTGTGGACGATTTACCCCTCATAGGGGCAATATTTAAATTATATGTGTTATCTAAAACAGAATTAGAAAACTTTCTATAGTCATTTACTGCACCTTTATCTTTTTGTAAGTCTTTATTATGTGAATATGTTCTATCTTTACTAAAAACCCTACAGTATTCAGTACCTACAATTCTACCACTACTTAAATCTTCATATTTATACACCATAGAACCTTTTGTCATTTCTCTAGTACCATCATTAAAAACTTTAGAGATTTGATTAATAGCATTACCGACATGTTGTAATTTTTTTGGTCCTTGTAATGCGTCTGAAGCTAATATTATTTTTTGGGTATTATCTAAAATTGACCCCTTAGTAAAATTATATGAACTTGATTTTGGTGTTGAGTCATATCCATTATCAACATTTGTTGTACTTCCATAGTTGGATAAGCTATTTAATAGGTCATCAACATTACCTTGTGTTTGTACTTGACCGTTTACACCTCCACCTCTTGTCGGCGCCTTTTTTGCCCCTTTAGATGACTCGTCTGTAATCCAAGTGAAACCACCTTGTAGTCTTTTACTATCATAACTACTATTAGTATATGTTTCACTACCTGGAATAAACTTACTACCGTTTAATCCGAAACTAAAATTATTTGTAGCTTCTTTATTTTCATATAAGGTACCTAACTCACCATAACCCCTTACAGGTATATCTATTTTATTACCCCTATTATCCACAGGTAAAGCGTCGGGTGGTGATATTATGTCTTGTACTGATAATATTTTACTTCCTAAGTAATAGTCGCCAACGGGTGCTTTTGAATTCGTCTCTTGATAGTCCGGTCTAAATTTATTGTACGATAAATTAGAAAATAGTCTCCCTGACTGTCCTTTACCAGTGCTTTTAAGCATCAGGTCTGAAGCTCTCTTATTTGACTGTGTTTTGAGTTTATCTCTTTTAGAAAATAGTCCTCCTATTGTTGCTTGCTCTTCTGAAGTTTGTTTTGTTTCAGGTGAAAAATAGTCACCCGCAATCCATGAGTACGGTGAATACACACCAGTAACTCTGCTTATAAAATCCAGCCCTTTACCTATTATATTTTCAGGTACAGATATGTGATAGTCTTTTTCAATTACACTTCTATTTCCAGTGACAATTGCTAACGCGTCAAAAGGGTCTGATAATGCGTCAAGCGCATTAACCCTACCTAATGTTTGTTGTCTAGTCTCAAATGCAATTCTATTTAAAAACTCACTCTTTAATGACTCCGCACCTATTTTAGCTAAATCAGAATCTTGTGATAAATTACCATTAGAACCGAGTGGGTTTAAATCATTTAAAATACTTCCGGGGTTATACGTTGAGAATATAAACGTGTAGTAATTTCCTCTACTTTCTATAATCCTCTCAATATCTTCAATATTAATTAGTTTTGTGTAACCCTCTTCAGGAAGATATTGGTTTTTTATCTCTGCTCTTTTTTGTGATGTTTCTGTATCTATAGATGGTTCAGAACTAAAGTACTCATATTCACCATAGTTTGATTCCGTTTGATTATTATTATTAATATTTACGGTATCTCCAAACCCTCTAGTGTTTTCGGGTCCATATTTATTTTTAACGTATAATTTACTCTCCTGTATATCACCTATATCCTGTATGTTACCCGAATCAATAACCCCAATATCATTTACCGAGAATTCAAATTCACCAGGTTTTTCATCACCCTTGTACCCCTCTTTATAGGGTGGTAAATTTCTAACTAAAAGTTTTCTTCTAAAACTCTCTGTAGCGTTAAAAGTTAATTCACTCGGCATAATATTTCTATTTATAGATAAATAGATTAATTGTTAATTTTATGCGTATGTTGTTTCTGTACCTGAAACTATTTTCAACACCTGCGATTTAAATTCTGGATTATTCATTAGTTGCACCACATCAATTTTTTGTAAATCCGTACCATTTAGAGTTAAATTAATATTACCATTAACTTTAACCTCACCTTCTCTTATCATCTCTATCGGCGAACTTGTTTCTTGTGTGTTGGCGTAGTCTATATTCGTGTCTGTATTTAATACAGGTGTAACCTCAACTACACCACTGTTTTCAGGTTTGTTTATTGGTTCTACCGATTCATTTAAATTACTAATATCGTTATTTTCACTTATATCTGTATTTTGACCAGTGTTTTGTCCCGTATTTTGTTCAAGGTATAATTTATTAAAACTATTTAATAACCCATCTGTTAAAGTGTTAAACGCATTAACATCTATTCCACCCACATCAATTCCAAATTTCTTTAATGATTCACCAAATTTATCAAGTAATTCGGCATCTTTAAAAATATTTTCTTCATCTAAACCTAAATTAACTTGGTCGAAAAATTCGGGTACATTACCAAAAACATGATTAATAAGACTTAATTGTCCCGCAGCATATGCTTGTATGGTTGTTGGATTTGAGAACCCTTCCTCAATCATTTGAGTCATCAGTGTCCCTTGTGTTTCCATTTCTGTACTTTCAACTGAACTCCTAACTCTATCACTCTGTGTTAATGCTATTTCACCAAAAACGTCCGCTATATCACCATATGCTTGTGTGTCCTCAGCTTTTAATAAAGATATCGCACCAATTTCGGCTTTAGTCCCTTTTAATGACTGTAAAACTGATAATTGTTCTTTGTTAATGTCTCTTATTTCACGAGAAACTTCTTCAGCCGATTTTGCTTGGTCTTTTTGTAGGTCATCTAATTGGTCTAACTGTTCTTTAGTTAACGAACTAGCGTCAACCATTTCATCCATACCCGGTAATTTTATTTTTAACTCACCGTTTTCACCAAATTCAGATAAATTAGCAATTAATTCTTTTTGTTCTTCAGTATATCCTCCAACAGCGTTTTCAAGTAATTTTAATTTTTCAGTTCTTTGTTTCGCCTTAATCGCCTCATCTGCCATTTGTTCATACGACTTTCCTGTCATCTGAGCCATCTCTTTCAAACGATACATTTCAGTTACAGGAATATCAAACTCACCCGTTTCTTCATTAAAAGTAACTGCACTTTCAGA
>Ga0208162_1000086_pt1 | contig 45202 bp, 47 predicted proteins | sample CB_VirMetaG_4_FD_184539 | JGI IMG/M metagenome (GOLD analysis project Ga0208162, IMG submission 184539) | Freshwater to marine saline gradient viral communities from Chesapeake Bay - CB_1508_1M Viral MetaG (SPAdes) (version 4) | ecosystem: Environmental > Aquatic > Marine > Coastal | place: USA... | reverse complement strand
TTGTTAGTAGCCAGAGTACGAACAGGGCAACGTCGCCCATCAGTCGTACTCCACCTGCGTTTCTTCTCCGGCGTCGCCAAACAGCTCTGCCTCGTCAAGGAACTGAGCCGGATCGTCTTCGTCCTTGGCCTGAGGCTGCGGGTCCGTCGGCGTGATGTCCGTCACCTGCGGCCTGCCCTCCACTTGCACCTGCAGCGGGTGATCTTTCACCTCGACGCTGACCTCGCGCTCGTGCCACGCCTCGACTTCGTCGTCAAGCATGATGCCGCTGATGCCGAAGGCCATGCGCACGGCCTGACAGTAGGCGCGGTTGCGCAGCATGCGGTTGGGCATGTTCTTCCACGGGTCGGTGCTCCGCTTGCACTCGTCGTAGTACTCACGCACAACCGTCGGCACCTTCTGGTCCTTGCGGTGGATGATGCATTCAACCCAGCTGGAGTCGTCAGCGTAGCGGAACTCCACGCCATCGAGGTTCTTGTTGCGGGTCGCCAGCGATACCCACCCGTCGTAGCCCATGACAGGCGTGATCCCCCCACCCTTGGCGGGGTACGCATAGATCTGTTTGAGCCAGGGGTTCAACGAGTACTGGTCTGCAACGTGGCAGAGCGCAATGACCTCCTCCTTCCTGGCCGTCTTGTTCCCCGGCATGATCGTCTTGCACAGGGTCTCGTAGTAGTCCCCCGGGCTAATGCCAACGTCGGAGGCGAGGCGGGCGAGGAGCCCCTCTTTGGGCTTGGTGGTCAGTTCAGTCATTGGTCTCGTACGGGTAAACGGTGAACGCCCCATCGGGCAAGTCGGGGTCAGCGGTGATTTGAATGCCGAGTGCTGTGAACGTCGTCACGGCAGTCAGGTCGCCGGGGATGTAGATGTCCCTGATCGTCAGCTCGCGCAGCACGCCGCTAACGTCCCTGGTCGGAATTTTGATGCAGGCTACCTGCGGGACGCCGCGCTCATCCATGAGGTTGCAGTAGCGGTTGAGCGTCTCGAGGAAGGTGATGGCGGAGGAGTTACTCATCGTTCGCCTCCAGCTCAGCAGTGCGGTCACTCACCCTGCACCTCCTCGGCGTGGATCTGCACCAGCTCGCGGAGAAGTCCACGGTCGACGGTGATCCAGCTGTAGCGGGGCAGCGGGCGCTCGCCGAAGCCGGTCTCGACGGCGTCTAGGGTCAGGCTCAGGTCCGAGCCGTCCATCGGCAGCAGGCCGAGCCCTCGGGCACGCTTCAGCAGCGCGACCGTCTGCTCGAGCGGCGCCTCCTGGATCGCGGCCACCACGGCCTGGCAGGCCATGGCCTTGCGCTGGCTGTCCGTCCAGCCGGCCTCGGCGGGCCACTCAGACCAGTCCGAGCCGGTGTCCAGGGGTTCGTCGATGACCTGGGCAGCGCTCGCCAGAGCGAAGCCGAGGACGCCTGCGAGGGCGAGCTGCGCCGGGGAGCTCATCGGGCAGCCTCCTGGTGCTTCAGCCAGCCCGGCATGGGCAGGACTTCGATTTCGGGTTTGGCTTCCGGTGCGTCAATGTTGGCCAGCGCTTGATCAACCAGGCCGTCTGCTCGCGCCATCCACGTTCGCATGTCCCACAGCCTCACCTGGTACGGCGGGTTCTTTTCCACGGCCAGAATCAGTTGGCCGGCCACGTCGCCCACCGCCGCCTGCCATGCCCTGGTGTACCAGGCCAGCTGGAGGTCGTAGTAGTAGTCCGTGGCCACGTAGTGGAACGGCCTGGCGCCCCAGTGCGTCGTGCCGGCGTTCTGGCAAGTTTTCACATCCAGAAGCCACGCGCCGTCCGGCGAGTCGATCCACGCGTCTACACGGGCCTTGCAAGAGTGCCCGCAGTCCGTCACCCACGTGATGGTCCGTTCGGCGCCGGACAGGCTTTCAATGTAACGGCTCCAGTGCGGGTGCTCTTTGACTGCGTTGGCAGCCGCGCGAGCCTGCTTCATTTCGTGGGCCAGCAGCAAAGCCTTGCCCGGCGCCTGGTCGGCCTTCCAGGCTTTGTAGGTCTTCGTTGTGCGCGCCCCACAGCCCGTCTCCGGCGCGACGGCCACATCCTGGTCCAGAGCCTCGGGGGTCAGCAGGAGGGCGTGTACGGCCGTCCCAATGGCCATGTCGGGGGTGCTGGCCTTGGGCTGGGACTTGCGGGCCTGCCAGAACTCACGGCCCACCAGCAGGTCCTTCAGCTGGCCGCTACTGAGCGCATCGAGCTCCAGGTAGTTCTGCATGGGCCAGTTGTCGAGAACGCGTCCTGCGCGCTCCTGGGGCGTGCCTACATTGTCTGTGTCTGTGGTTTCCATCTAGTCGTCCATCCAGTGCTGCCGTTGTGGAATCGGACTTCTAGGGCGACGCGCTGACCGCGCCGTATGCGGTGAGACACCGCTTGGGCCGGCACGTCCGGCAGAGTGACGTAGCGGTTGGTTCGCCCGTCGTACATTCGCCCCTTCAGACCCTCGACCCACACCCAGCCGCGGGTTCGCACCAGCGCCCGGGCCACGTCAGCCTGGGTTTGTCGTTTGGCGCTCATGCCAGGTATGCTACGCTCGAAACGAGCGGCGGGCAAGCGCGCCCACGCATGACGTAAACCCTTTCAATTCAAGAAGATGACGACTATCAAGCAACGGCACGACAAGCTGGCCGACACACTTTCGCGTGTGCGGGCCGCTACAAACGTGGACGTGCAGATGATTCACGTGGTTGGCAGCGGCTATAACGGCTACCGTCTGGTGGTGCATGGGGCTGATGGTCAGCCGCTGCAAACTTTGCTGGGTCCCGTTACCATGGCAAGCCTAGAGAAGCACGTTGCGGGCATGGAACTGGCTGTCGAGCACCTGATCCCCCGCCGCCAATAATCTTGGCTGATATCAGTCGCTTTTCTGTCTGGGTGCCCGGCCGGCCAGTGCCGCAGCCTCGGCCGCGATTTGCCGGGCGCCCAATCTATACTGGTCCGGCCTGTCCTGCGTGCAAGCAGCGCCCGCAGCGCCTCAATGTTATGGCCGTGTCGGTGCCCCGTAAGTCCCCAATTGCCGAGTGGCGCAGTCACATGCGCGACCTGTTCATGCTTGAGGCTCGCGATGTCTGGGCACCGGGCACTACGTGGATCTGGGGCAGGGACGAGCCGGTGCAGATGCACCTGACGTTCTACCTGCCTCGGCCATCTGACCACTGGGGCCGCAACGAAGCGGGCATCGTGCCCAGGTATCAGGGCGTGCAGCACACGCGCAAGCCCGACATCGAGAACCTAGCCAAGGCCGTCATGGACGAGGCCGAAGGCACGCTGGTTGAGCGAGACCAGCAAGTCGCCCGCCTTCTGAGTGAAAAGCTCTATGTCCCCGAAACCAATGACCGCTGCGGGTGCTGGGTCGTGGTTGAACCCTTTGCCGAACGAACAGACACATGGAAACCGCCAAGCTTATGAACACGCCGACCCCGAAGGGGGTTCACCTGCTGGACTTTGCCCCTTGGGGACAGAACTGCCTGGTCGAGGTGATGGAGCTCAACCTGCAAACCGACGGAGGCATCTTCCTGGCTCCGCGCAAGGTCGATGAAGACGACCCTCTTGGCCTGTATCGAGCCGGGGATCCGCCGATGATCGGCCAGGTGGTAGGCGTTGGCCCTGACGTGAAAGATGCAAAGGTTGGCTGGATGGTGCTGTACGTCAGCAACTCCGGTGTCCCGTTTACCGCGGATAACCGCGAATTCGTGCTGCTCGAGGAGCCCTGCTTCCTGGCCGTTCAGCAATGAAGCCTACGCTGGTCATAGTTCTGGATGACGTTGGGCCGGCCAACCTGGCCCAAGACTTCTGTGTGCCTAGCCGCCTGACGCCCGAGCTGGCCGACGGCGTGCTGAAGCAGGCCGTGCGTCACCAGCTATGGACGATGCCGTCGTGCAGCGCAACGCGCGCGGCTTTGTGGACTCGCCGTTACCCCAGCTCTAATGGCATCGGAACGATCGTGCGCCACAACGACGACCTGGGACTGGACCCTAACCTGGCGGCTTTGCCCGACGTTGGGCCGGGCCGCCGCGTTTACTACGGAAAGCACCATCTGTGCCCGCAGCAGATGATCAACCTGCATCCAGATGAGATGGGCTGGTCACTATTCCACGGGCACGCGTCTAACCTGGCGGCCGGCGACCAGGGCGGCTACTACGACTGGCTCGAGACGCGGGAGGGCGAGACTCACATGCAGACGCAGTACGCTCCGACCGTGATGACGGCCGCAGCGCTCGAGACCATCGCCACCAGCCGCGCGACTCTGGTTGTGGTAGGCATGGCCCTGATCCACAAGCCGTATCACTATCCGCCCTCCTCCAGCTTCAATGTCGATCAGCCGGAGGCAATGATGCGGCGCCTAGACCAAGATGCGGCGCAGCTTGTCGAAATGGCGCTGTCGTTTGATTGGCGGGTTGTGATGTTCAGCGACAACGGCGCCACGTCCGACCTCGGCGGCGGCAAGGGGTCGCTGTACCAAGAGGGCATCTGCACAGACCTCTACGTTTGGAACCACGACGCCGAGAGCTCAGCGCTCGACGTTGTAGACGTAGGCACGCTGCTAGACGGGCAGCTGTCTGACGACTGGGATGCGCAGCCCATTGGCCGGCGACGGTTCCACTTCGCTGAGAAGTTTAGCCCGAACCACAGGGGCCGGCCCGATGAGCCGCCGCCGGGCGCGCACTCCTACGCCATTGCCCGAGATGAGTGGAAGCTGATCTCCTGGGGCGAAAACCACAAGCCAATAGGCGCGCAGGCCGTGGAGCTCTTCAACCTGGAGGAGGACCCGCGCGAGCAGGTGAACCAGGCCGTGCACAACAAGCAGGTGGCGCGCGATCTGATCGAGCTGGCGCACGACGAGGTCCTGCTATAAGGAGGGCCGGAAGCGGAGGGGCATCTGCTTCCGGCCCAGTCTGGCCCCTCGCAGAGCCAGTGGCGCAGTAGCGGAGGAAGGTGCGGTGCCCGCTAAAGCGCCAAAGGGATGACTGCCGAACTATAGGGGCCTGCGCGCCAGTCCACAAGCACTAGTGCGAGTCCGAAAACCGCATTGGCGGCCTGCCGAACCGCATGGCTGATCAGGGGAGGTAGGGCAAGGCCGCTTGGGTTTCCGGGACCTGGAAGAAAAAGGAAGCCTTGTGCGGCCTCGCCCTTGAAGGTGCGGCCCGGCATTGCCCCCCGGCAGCCGGGCCGCTTGCGCAACCGCTATCCCCGTTGAAGCGGCTTGCTCTAGGCTACTCCACCAGGCCGGCCACTTCCAAGACGCGCTTTTCTACGTCGTACAGCACGGCCTTCACGTCGGGACGGTCGCCTACCTGCTTTTCCATGGCGGCAACGCCGGCTTTGATAGCTGCGCGGGCAAGTCGCATTTCCTGATCGGTCCAGACGGGCGCGGCCTCTGGTGCCGTTTGCGCCGGGCTGGGCGCGGCCTCTAGATGCCCCGGCGCCGCGGCCCCTCGCCGCTGGGCCTCTGCCGCAACCGCGGCCTTTGTGTCGGGATACAGGTCCCGCTCGGGCTGCATCAGCCAGGACAGATAGCTGTCCTCGAGCTCTGTAATCGGGCGCCCCTTGTACTTGCCAAAGGGCATAACGAACGCGTCCATGCGTTGCACCTTGCTCCGCGCTGGCACGGGCGCGGCCTCTAGTCATCGTGCGGCCTGTGCCGAAACCGCAAACGGCAGGGGAGGCGCCCCAGTGGCGCCCCCCCCTAGACCGTTGCAGTTTACCTACGCGGCCTGGCTACCGCTACCGCTCGACCTCGAAGCGGCTGCACTGCCACCACCTGTGGTTTGTAAGCAGGTCTTGCGCCGTCTCTAGCGCAATCTGGCAGGCCCCAAACGTCGCCAAGTCCACTCCCTCGAGCGGCGTACGGACAATGGCCGGCAGATCCCTGGCGACCCACAAGGGCGGCAACTGGCCGAGCTTGGCGTACGCGTGGGCAATATCCCAGCTCAAGTCCATCCCGCCGCCGGTGAGCGCTAGATAGTGCGCGTCCCCGACCGGATCATCGGGCGCCGTCACCAGGCACACCGAAGTATCAATTAGAGCGCACTGGGCCTTACGCTCATCCATATCGAAGAGCTCGATCGGGTAGCGGTAGTTCATGGCCGGGCGCCAGCTATCGTCTTTCAGGGCCAGCTCATCGGCCAATGCTTCTAGGTCGTGCTTGTGCATGTCGCGCAGCTCCTCGAGCGGCGCATCGTTAGACCGTTCGTAGATCCAATCTGCCAGGCGGCCCGGCCACATGCTTTCAAAGTCCGGCAAGATCTGCGCGTACTCGCCCTGCCGCTCGAGCGCGTGCCAGTCAGTCCAGATTGAGTGCGACCAGAGGTTTGTAGCGTGCAGGCGTCCGAACAGCTCGTGGCACTTGTTGCGCGCGTCTTGCAGCTTGACCGCGTCGGTTTGGGTTTCCATGTTTCGTCATCCGTTGGGGTTTCGGCCTTGCCTGGGCCTCGTCAGGGGAGCGCAGCACGCTCTCGACCCCTTGCGGGGTCAGGTGTCCGGGTACTTGTTCAGGCGGACGGCCTCCGCCGGCCTCGTTACCGTTTTGGCCAGGCGCGGCGCGTCCACGCTGGCGAGCTCACTATCCACGAACGGCACCAAGTGTATATCCGCCGCCGCGGCCTGTAGCGCCTCTGCCAGCGCGCCCGCTCCGGCCACGTTCAGGTAGAACGTGGGCAGGTTTGGCACGCTCACAGCTACCGCATCCCGGAACCGGTGCACGCGCCAGGCCCTAAAACCCATGGCTGATAAACCCCCGCCAGCCGTTGGGCGCGTTCTCCAGCCAATCCGCGAGGGCATCATACCCAGCGAGCCAAGCTTCAATCCGGCCGTGGATGGTGTAATCGGCCACGGCCTCCCATGCGTCCACACCTGGCGGCAGAATGATCCGGCACCATTCATGTTGGGCGCCGGCTTTCGTTCGGTAGAACCAGCCGAGCTCCGCGCAGCCGACAAACGATATCCGGTCGAGGGCCTTTGCGGCGCTCTGCATCTTTTCGGGCGCGTCCCCGCCGTCGTCTACCTCGATAAACCCATCGGGGCCGCTGCTCTTGAACATATACTCAACTAGCGCCTGAACGTGCCAGGGAATGTCCTTGTGGCTACGCATTGGACGCGGCCTCCGGCTGCTCGGCGTCTGCCAGGGCCTCGGCCTCGGCAAACTTGGCCGCGGCCACCTCCTGCAATCGTTCAAAATATGCGACCTGAAGGCCGGCCAGCTCGTATGCGGCGAGCTCGAGCGCCTGCCCTAGCTCCCCGGCCAGGTCGGCAATCATGTCGTGAAACAGGGCCTGGCGCTCGTAGTGGCTGCTGTTGAGCTCTTCGCAGTCGGCGTCCGGCTCGACGTTGTGCACGGTGCCCAGCTCGTCCACGTATCCGCCCTCGCCGATGCGGTGCACCTGCCAGCTATCGATAGACGTGAAGGCGCGGCCCCCAACGGTCCACGCGTTGCGGAGCGCTCCCGATATGGTTCTGGCGCGTCCCCAGGTGTGGGGCGCGATAACGATGTAATGGTGCATCAAGGGTCATCCTCTCGGCCTGGTAGTGTTCTGACGTGGCGTTTCGGCCGTCTCGGCCTCGTCAGCGGGGCAGACCAGCCCCGGACGCCTTGCGGCGTCACGGCTCCGCCTCCGCCTCCGCCGCCCGGTCCAGCCGCTCCTCTCGAGCTCGTATGTCTTCGGCAATCTGGCGAGCTAGGCCGCGGGCCAGCTTATCGGCGAGCTCGCGCAGCCTGGCAGCAGCCTCGGGGGTGCAGTCGGGAGAGCTGGCGACCTCGCTTACGTGGCGGAGCTCGCACGGCCGGCAGAGCTGACTCGGGCTATCGTAGTCGGCCAAGCTGGCGCCGCAGCTGCCGCAAACACTTTCGGGGTTGTTCATCGGTTGATTCGGACGGCCTGGCCGCCCTCGGTGTCGGTGTCGTCGGGGAATACGTCGTACTGGAGAGCGGCCGCCCGGCGGTCTAGCCATTCCTCATAGGCTTCCCAGAGCTTTGCGCACTCCGGGCAAGGGAAGGGGCCTTCCTCGAGATTGCAGCGGCAGCTCATCGCGCCTCCGTAATGGTTGAGACCGTCAGGCTCAGGTTGCCGGCGTGGTCGTGCACGGTTACGGTGTGCTCGCCCAGGTGCGTGCGGTAGCTGCTGCCGTACTTGCCCTCAATCGTGTGCCAGTCCAACGGCCGGCGGGCCAGCTTTGTAACGTGGTCCTGGAACTGGGCCAGGGTCCAGCCTTTGCCGCGCCAGCAGTCCCGGAGCTGCCGGACCTCTTCTGCGTAGGTTCGCATTGCTATCCCTTTCGGTAGTGTGTAGCGGCGGAGCTCACCGCGAGCCCTGCCAGGTGGCTAAGTTACCATCGGCAGCCAAGCCTCACGCAATCAAAAAACAGCGGAGATTTCTATATGTGGAATGATGCCCAAAAACAGGAAGAGCCGGGCGGGCAGCCCGCGGACGCCTGGCTGGCTCTCGGCTTGGCCGGCCCGGACGACGAGCTGCCCGCCAACGTGGGCGAGCTGCTCCCGCCGCCGGCCGATGGACCAGCCCGGGGAGCTGATCGCTTGCGCGAGCTGCTGCCGGCCCTCGTGGCCCACCTGCGCGCCGGCGTGCCTACTCCCTCGGCTACTCGGGCTCTCGGCTGCCAGGCCAGTTACCGATGGTGGCGCGAGCGAGCGGCGGAGGGACTCGAGCCCTACTGCTCGGCCCTCGCGTGCCTCGACCACGCGCGCTACCTGGCGGAGCTCGAGCTGCTGCAAGCGGTGAGGCGCGCGGCTCTGGGCACCCGGCGCAAGACCATCACGGTAGAAGAAGAGGGCCCCCACGGCCTGCGGCGCTCGGTCAAGCATATCGACGTGGAGCCGGACTGGCGGGCGGCGGCCTGGGCGCTCGAGCACACCCGGCAGGATACCTACGGCCTGGCGGCCGGGGAGGAGCTCGAGGCGGCGCAGGTAGACCCGCCGGCGATCATCATCGAGGGGCGAGCCGCGGATGCCCTGGCGGAGAGGCTTCGCCTCGGGCCTGGCGGGGACCAGCCGGCAGAGCTCGTCGGCGAGGGGCAGGAGCTCGAGCACCAGCAAGACGGCCAGGCGGACGGGCAGCGGCCGGCCAGGGGGGAGCAGCAGCAGTAGGACGGCCAGCAGCAGCGGCCAGCAGGGTAGGCAGCCCGCGCGGCAACCGGGCCCGGAGTCCCGTTTCCTATAGGGGGGGGTGGATCGTTCCAGGTAGCCACTCCCCATCAAACCGGGTTGGGACTCCTACTGATCTCCCTGGGGCCACCACGCATATTTGCACACCTACCCAGCGGGGCCGTTTGTAAGCTGCCTATTTTACACTTCTACCGGAGTAGTAGTTTCAACTGGATGCTAACTGGCCTTGAACTGGAGGGTCGATTTCCTCATCGTGGGGACGGCGGCGGCGCTCACTGCTTGCTTCGTTTGGTTATCACCAAGGCGGCGCGCTTGGTTTGGAAAGAGTGCCAAGGATGGCATTTTGGTGGTTGGTGCCTTGAGTGGCTTGCACGTGCGGCGTGGTTGTGTTGATTTGTGTTGGCCATGGCGACGATCAGGATTGACCCTAGCGACAACGCGGGAGTGGTGGAGCTGACTGGCTATGCGGACCAGGCGTTCGTGGCCGAGCTCTGGGTGTTGCAGCCGCTGGGTACGCAGCTGTCGTCGGTTCCTGGGGGCGTGGAGGAGCGGGGGCGTGTGTATGCTCCTCTGGACTGCCGCCAGTACGCGAGCTACGACGCGGAGATGCGGCCGGACACGCGCTCGCAGAGCACGGTGTCGCTCTCGGTGTTTCAGACTGCGTCGTTTCCGTACAACGAGCTGACGTTTGCGATCACCGCGGCTGATGCGGCTACGATGCAGAACTGGCCGGTCTCGCGTGGTGAGGGCATGGCGATGGGGGTGTTGAGTGGAACAGGCGAGCGCACGCCGTTGCTTCGGTGGCGCTGGCGGATCAGGAACCCTAGTGCTGCGAGGACGTGATGACGGATAGTCTGGTTGACGTGCTGCGTGAGATGGTGCAGGAGTGCCGTCGCTATCGTGTGTCGGATGGTGAAATGTCCCGGATCAGGGTCCGTGCGGAGCATTTGCTGCGGGCGTATGACATGCCTGAGCAGCCTGTGGGGCCTTCTGAGCCCGTCGAGGACCCGCCGGAGCAGCTGTGGGTGCAGGTGGACGAGCCTGTGAACGCGGTGGAAGAGGACGGGGTCGATGGCTGACGAGCTATTTGCCAAGGTTGTTCCTGGCCTGATCGTTCAGGGAGAGCCTGGGGCCCAGCGCAACCGGGATCAGGTGTACACGGCCACGCAGGCTGTGACGTTCGACAACACGGGCGACCTGTACCGGGTGGATAACCTGGCGTCTGTAACGCTGCCGGCGTCGTTTCCTGCGACGATTGGGCTGCCGGATCGCATGCCTGAGCTGAATCAGGGCCAAGGGCCGTGGTTTACTGCCGGCGAAAAGCTGGTTGTGGAGTGTCGGCTGCGGCTGGATCAGCAAAACACCAACGCGGCAGCTGCGATTTGGCTCGGGCCGGTGTGGGGTTCTACTGTGGAGACTGGAACTACCACGGTGGCCGATGCGGCAGTCATCATGGGCGGCGTCAACTCGAGCCTGGCCCAGATTGCGATGAAGACTCCGCCTGGCCAAGAGCCGGTGACTGGCGCGCTGATCACGGCGCGGTGGGAGATTCAGAGCCATGGGCCGCAGCTGCAAAGCGCAACGGTCGATTTCGACATTTATCAGCTCAACAACGACAACATCGGAGAGCAGCTGCCTGAGCGCGAAGGATATCCGCGCATGCGAACGTTCACGGAGGACCTCTCCGGCTCTGACTCGCAGCAGTTGTACTTCATGGCCAACGTGGTCACGGCCGACACGGGCGATCTGTCGTCCATTGACCTGAGGCTGCTGTCGGTCAATGCCTGGGTGTACGGGGCCCCGGGGGTGAACGGGTGACAGAGGCCGTACGAGAGTCTTGGGCGCTAGTGGCGCGCACGGACCTGGAGGCTGTGGCTAAGCTGGCGGAAGACGTGATCGACGCTCAGAGCCGCGGCGAGTCCACGGAGCTCCTGGTGCTGCTCGGCCAGCTCAAGTTTGCCATTCAGGAGGCCCGCAAATGAAAGGCATCGCCTGTGCCGCTGTGTGCGCCGTTCTGCTGGCCGCTTGCCCGGGCACTATCCCGGGCTTCGTGACGGAAGAACGCTGCGCTGACGCCATTGAGAAGGCGTACAACGGGCAAATGACGCCGGCCGAGGCCAAGAGGTACATGCGCGAGCCAGAATCGTCAAGCTTCCCGTGGGAGCAGTTGCTGGTTCTGGGTGGAGCCGCGCTGGGTGTGCCGACGCTGGGCGTCGGCGCAGCTAGATACGTGCGACACCGTCGCGTTCAACACCAGGAGGACGACAATGCCTAACAAGAAGGGCCTGTACGACAACATTCACGCCAAGCGCAAGCGCATCAAAGCTGGCAGCGGCGAAAAAATGCGCAAGCCTGGGTCTAAGGGAGCGCCGACGGCCAAGGCGTTCAGGAAGTCGGCCAAGACGGCCAAGAAACGGCGGTAGCGCACGCGATGGCTGATCCGTACTGGGTGACTGGAGACCCGGCCGATGTCAACTCGGACATTGCGCCGCTCAAGTACGGACCTGGGCCGGACGAAGACGCCTACGTTTGGGACCCCAACCCCGACGTGACTCCATCTGGGGGTATGGCTGTGCTCGTTTGGGCCCACGGTGGCGGCAACCAGGGCGGCTCAGGCTTTACCAGCAACACGGCCGTGCCATTCGGGTTCCTCGAGGCCGTCTACGGGGTGTATTCGTTCGAGTACAACCACGAAAGTACCCCCGTGATGCTTGTCACCATCTCATACCCCATGGGCATGAGCTTGTGGCAAGGCATGGGGCGGGGAGCTCGGCCGCTGACCCGCAACCACGAGCCGGAGTCAGGGTGGCGAGCCATGCAAAAGGCCGTTGCCTGGGTCAAAGGCAAGATTGCTCGCGGTGAAGCACCGTTCACGCGTTGCAACAAGGACCTGGTGTACTCGGGTGGCATTTCTGCTGGCTCCACGTGGGCCATGCAAGCTGCGTTCTACCCACCGCTGCCGCACGCGACCTATGGCGAGGACTCGTTGCCCAAGGCGCTGATTCTTCAGCATGGCGTGCCCGACGTAAACACGCACACACCTAGCGTCTCGAGCACGGACTTCATGCTCAACGGCCATTCGCGCTGGTATGGGCAGGGGCTGGCGCAGGCTGACGCGATCGTGGCGGCCGAGAAGGGCCTCACCGTGAGCTCGAGCGATCCGGCTGGCGTGGTTGGCTACCACACTAGCGGCTTCAACGAGCTGAAGCGCCGCATGGCCAGCAACGCATCCGGGCAGTACGGCCAGATCCCCATTGTGACGGCCTACCCGTCAAACAGTCGCACGGAGACCGAGCCGTGGACTATCGCTCACTCGGCTGCGCAGGGCGCTGCCCTGCATAGCTACCTCGCATCCACGCCAGAGTACACGGCAACGCACTACCACCTGGCCAACACCGACGGCAATGAGTCCAACGTCACGGACGCGCTGCCGGGCGGCACGTGGGCCTACGCATGGAGCGACCAGGCCAACTGGGAACGCATGATTCAGGTGATGATCGACACCGGATACGACGTGTCGATTGAGCCTGACGACGCCGGAACGCCTACTTTCCCCGTTGCGCTGTCTGAGCACGGACTTTGGGCCCAAAACGGCGACAACCTAATGCACCAGAACACCGGCACCGGCATCTTCGACGTGCATTGGCTGTACAACCAGACCGGAGACTTCCCTAACACGACCACCTTCGCCCTAAACCAGCGAGGACACTACCTAGAAGCGCAGGACGACTCGGCCGTAGCGCTGCAAGCCCACTCCTGATATGGCAAACACCAAAATCACCGATCTGACGGCTCTGACTGCGCCGGTTGGCAGCGACCTGGTTTACATCGTGGACGTGTCCGACACTTCGGACGACCCGTCTGGCAGTAGCTTCAAGGTCACAGTCACGGACCTGCTGCGCGAAGGTATCGAGAACGTGCTGCTGGCCGGCGCGCACTCGATGCTGTACTGCAACGGCAGCACGGTTGCCTCGCGCCTGGATATCAGCGAGCGCACCGCGCTTATGCGCGGGGGAAGCGGCACTATTGTGGCCGGCACCGGACGATCGCTGCTAGATGAGGTCGTGGTTGGCGACACCACCAGCGAAACCAGCGCCAACAACTATCAGCCGCACTACTACAACCTGTGGAACGGCACCAACGGCGACCTGGATACCACCACGCTGACGTGGCCTATGTCCGGCAGCAACCTTGGCGCCGTTTCGGTCTATCACGATCCGACGGCCGACACCGCTGCGGTTATCAACCTGCCGGCCGCCAGCTCGAGCCTGGCGGGAGACCGCCTGTTTGTGTTCAACCGCAAAGCCGATGCTACATCCGGGTATGTCGAGGTCAGGAGCTCCACGGGCGGGTCTGGCTCTATGGTGGACGAAGACACCCAGAACCAGGGGTGGCGTCTGCACTACGGAGACTTCGTTGGCTTTGAATGCAAGCTGGACGAGACCACGTCTGCCTACGAGTGGTATCAGTGCGCAGGCACCCCTCTCGAGGAGCGATACGAGCGCTTTGAAACCTCGGGCAGTCTGACGTTCGGCAACGGCACGCAGTACACCCCGGGCAAGGCTCACATTGACGTGACTGCCGACGGGCAGACTATCACTCTTCCCAGCGCGTCTACCGGGCGTCGCTACCAGTACGCGATCCGCAACTACAACTCAGGCATCACGTTCACAACCGGAACGACTGTGGCCGCCGCCGGCTCAGACACCATCACTTGGGACCCTAGCGATACCGGCAACACTCAGGCCGTTATCACCAGCGGAACGCACGCCTTCACGCGACTCGAGACCCGGGGCGACGGCGTTTGGTACGAAATGTACCAGTCGGGCACCGTGACCTACTCCTGACCTATGGCCGGCATCAAAGAGCAGCCTCGCGCGCGGGGCACCATTCGGTACGTGCTGATCGACGAGCGCACTGGCGACATTGTGGGCGAAGGTCAGCGCGAAAACATTATCACCGACGCAGGCATCACGGACATTGCCGAGGCAATGGCTCGAGCCTACGGCAGCGGCACGCCGGCTGTAACTAACGTGATGAACGTGGTGGCTCTTGGCCGTACCAGCCTTAGCCCGGGGGCGCCGGCCGCGTCTAACACGCTCAACAACATTGGCATTGGCGAAACGGCTGGGCTGGCAACGGTGGACTCTGGCTACCCCAAGCTGAATGCCACGACGGGCGATGATGCGTCGAACTCAACGTCAGGTGGGGCCGACATCCTGACGTGGCGGGCCACGTGGGCGGCTGGCACGTATGACTACGCTGATATTGACGACGTGGCCATTACCGAAAGCGGCGCAGCTATCCCGGCTTCGGGCCAGTCCATCCTCAATCACTCCGATGGGCTTGCTATCGACAAATCCGGCGGCAACAAGACCCTGCGCCTGTGGGTGAACATCAGCATCACCAGGCCGTAGGTTGCATTATCTGTGACCAACACGTTCAAGCGGGTCATTTCGACCACGGCGCCCACCAGTACTGGCACGGTTGACTACACCGTTACCGGCCTGGGCCCGTCTACAGACATCAAGGCTGTAGAGGTCGAGGTTGCGCGCGCGACTGCGCTAGACACCAACACGGACGGCCGATCGGGCTGCAAGGGGTTCAGCGACGGAACGACCGAGGCTGTGCTTAGCTGGTCTGGCGAGCACAACGTCGGCACTACAGACACATACACCTACTCTGCGCAGGATAAGGTTGTAGCGTTGATGGACCCGGCGGACGGGTCACTAGAGGCGGTGGCGACGTTTGACTCGTTCATCACCGATGGCGTCCGGCTCAACTGGACAACGGCTCCCAGCTCAGCGTATCGCGTCGCAGTCGTCATTACCGCAGGGCTTGACGTAGAGTGCGACGTTCAGATTGTAGACCCAGCTGACGCCGCCTCGGGCACCGTAACCGTCACGCCGGGGTACACGGCTGAAACGCACCTGGTGCTGTCCCTTGCCGGAACTATCAGTACCGCGTTTGACGGCACGCTGGAGAGCTCTAGCAGCGTGTCCTGGGGCGCATGCTCCAACGACGGCACGACCGTGACGCAAAACGCTGAGGCTTGGTCCTTTCAAGACGCAGTTACGACCACGCTCGATAGTGGCATCGTACACCTGGGCCGCATTGCGTCTCACGTAAGCAGCACGGCTTTGGGCGTTGCCTACGCGGCTAGTGGATTCAACGCGTCTACTGGTGCGTTTACGCTGACAACGGCTGGGGCTTCAGCTACATCTGCTGAACGCCTAGCTGTAATGTTGTTCCATTTTCCGTCGAACGTGCAGGCCAAGGCGTTCAACCACGCGACGGAGACTTCAACCGGGACGGCTGCTGGCGACCTTGGCTTTCCGCCGCAGTACCTGTGGTATGGGCTTTCGCTGATCAACGCGACAAACGCTGTGCGCACCAATGCCCAGGCAGGTTCCTACGGAAGCGGCCACGCAGACGAGACCGGTGTGGAGTGGTGCGCGTCGTACTCGGACCAGGACAATCAATCCACCAGCAACACGCAGTCGCTGGTCACTGAGACGCTAATCAGGCTGCCTCTGCACTCAGGATCGGGCGGATACACGGCCAACGTGGATAGCTGGGATGCTGGCGGTTATACGCTGAACTACACTGCGGTGCTCGGCAGCGGCCGTTACGTCATCGGCTATGCCATTGAGCAGGATGACTCGCTGGCCGAAACGATTGTGGAGTCAGCTGAGGCGTCAGACGATTTCACGGCGCTGTACGAGCTCGCGCAGGTAGAGTTAGGTGAGGCGGTAGACGCTATTGCGATCAAGCATGACGATCCGTCTACCGAGTCCGGCGACGCCACCGACTCTATTGAGTGGGCCCTGCTGGCCGACCAAGAGTTTCCAGAGGTGTCGGTTGCCGACTATGGATCGGTCGCAGACCAGATCATTTTCTCGCTATTGCTCGAGCAAGCGCAGCGGCTGTGGCAGCCTCAGGCGTCTGTTGGCTACGGCGAAGTAGCCAGCAATCGCCATTACATGCCGAAGCCGCAGGCGTCTACGGGGTCCGGGGCCACGTCGGCCAACTATCACTACATGCCTGAACCGCAGGCTATCGTTGGAGAATCACCATGAGCCAGGCCAGGCGCATCGGCCGCATTGAAATCGACGAGCATGAACACGTCACCCTGATGGACCGCCAGGTCCTGAATGACGGGTCGTATCTCACCAAGGCCCAGACGAGCAGCATTCAACTGATTGTCTATAGCCAGTTGGGTGAGGAGGAGTCGTTTGCGCTAGACAAGAACACGGTCGTGGCTGACGTGCTACAGACCGATGAGTTCTGGTCCCGCGACAAAGTGGGCTACAACGTCAAGTACACGCTCGACACGCAAGGCATCATGGAGGCCGGCCGCGAATACTCTGTGACGTTGGTTATCGAGACCGTGGACTGGGGGCCCAAATACAGCCAGTACAGAGTCAAGGTGCGTGACGTTCCTGGGGTGAGCTGATGGTTGCCAAAGGCCAGTACCGAGCTCGAGGCGCGGCCGCAGACCTGTTCTTCTGCGAAGACCCCGAGGTGTTGATCGAGGGCCCGGCCGGCACCGGCAAGACTCGCGCGGTGCTAGAGAAGATCAACTGGCTATGTCAGGAGGTCAAAGGCGCGCGCGCGTTTATTTGCCGCGCCACCAGGGCGTCTATGACGGAATCGGTGCTGGTCGAATTCGAGGAATCGGTGCTGACCCCGGGCAAGGGTATTCGCCCTAGGGGCGGATCTGTCGAGCGCAGAACTGCATACGACTACCCGAACGGGTCACACATGGTGGTGTCTGGCCTGGATAACGCCGACCGGATCATGTCGTCGCAGTACGACTTTGCGGCGGTGTTTGAGGCTACCGAGATTGCGGAAAGCGACTGGGACAAGATCCAGACGCGTATGCGTCACAACAGGTTCAGGTATCAGCAGTCCATTGCCGACTGCAACCCTGCCTTCCGCTCGCACTGGCTCAACCGCAGGGCCAGCAGGATCAGCCGTGAGGGCATCCCCATGATGACCCGGCTTCTGTCGCGCCACGAAGACAACCCATCCGTCACGGCCGAGTACCTGCGCCGACTGGACAACCTGGCCGGCGCGCGATACGAGCGTCTGCGCCTGGGGCTTTGGGTCGATGAGTCCGGCGTCGTGCTCCCCGAGTTCGACGAAAGAATCCACGTCGTTAGCCCGCAGCATTCCCTCAACCCGGACGGAACAACCGCAATTGCCTATTATATTGGCGCAATTGACTGGGGCTTTCGCAACCCAGGTTGCTTTCAGGTTTGGGGTGTTACTTGGAACGACGAAATGTATCGCGTAGCCGAGGTGTACTTTCGGGAAAAGAGCCTTGACTGGTGGAGCGCGGTCGTTTCAGACGCCCACGAACGGTACAATCTAAGAACCATTTACTGCGATCCAGCCCAGCCGGAGCACATAGCTATGCTCAACCGACGACTCGGCCCGCAGGGCGGGCGCAACGTCAACGCAATCGCGGTCAAGGCCAACAACGACTGGCTGGCCGGGCGCGACCTCGTAGCCGAGCTCTTGAAGCCGACGGATGGGTCCAGCCCCAAGATGTATCTGGTCAACTCGGCTAGTCGCTTCCGAGGCGTAGACAAGACGCTACGCGAAGAGCACCTGCCCGTGTGTTCAGAGGAAGAGTGGCCGGGTATCACGTGGGATGAGGCCAAGGACGACAAACCCATCAAGGAGCGGCCGATGGCGGGCGTCCCTGACCACGCGTTCGACACTACGCGCTATGCAGCAATGGGTGTCTGGGGCCGTGGCCTGGTGGAGGCGCCGCAGGACATTCAGCTGCCCGAAAACAGCGTCGGGGCAATCCTCGACTGGACCCGCGATCTGGGAGACGACTGGCAATGATTCGGACAACGCCCAGCAACCTGTGGGACGAAATCGAGGCCGGCAAGGAGTACGTGTCCCGCCGGCTTCAGCAGCGACGCGACCTGATCGACAAGTACATTGGGCCGCATTGGGGTAGCAACCAAAGCGACCGTGCGGGCAACCAGGTGGAAAACCACCCGTACGAGTACATTAGTCTGGTCCTGCCGCAGATCGTCTACAACAACCCGCAGGTAACGGTCGCGTCGCGCCGTACCACGCCGATTCACCGAATCGTGTCGTCGGCTTTGCAGGACGCCTTGAATCGGTGGATCAAAGATCAGCGCCTGTCGGACATGCTGCGCCAGGTGTGTTTTGACTACCTGACGGCCTGGGGCGTCACGCTGACGACGTACGAGGAGAACCGCAATATCAAGCTGCCGCGCTCAATGTCGCGGAAGCTCGGCTACACGAACCCCATGTGGCCGGTGTGCCGTCGGATTAGCCCGGAAGATTTCTTTTTCGACCATCGGGCGACAGAGCCGACAAGCCGCCGCTGGGAAGCGCACCGCAGACTCTACGACCTCGAGGATCTGCGCGTGATGGCAGAGGAAAACGAGGACGGCACGTGGGATGTGCAGGCAGTCAACGCCCTCAAGAGCGATGCTCCGCACCCAGAGGATGGGCGCGAGGGTGAATACGGCCCGGACCGTGAGCAGATTTACGTCTATGAGATGTGGATCCCTGAAGACACGGCCGACAACGACGACAACGAGCACGGAACGATCTACACGCTCGTCAAAGGGCCTACCGAGTCCGAAGCGGACGATATCAAGTTCATTCGCAAGCCGCGGCCGTTCTACGGGCCCGAGACTGGACCGTACACAACCTTCGGCGCGTTCTACGTAAGCGATGAAGCCGCGGAGCTCTCGCCGCTGCTGGCCACCATGCAGCAGCAGGAGGAGGCCGACGAATTTGCGGCAGCGTTCAGCCGCGGAGCTCGAGACTACAAAAACCTGTTCCTGACCTCGGACAAGAAGCTGGCCGAGAAGGTTATCAACGAGCCGCACAACACGGTCCACGTCATGGATAGCGTGATGTACGGATCGGACGGCAAGCCGAACTTTGCGGCCGTGGCCGTCGGAGGAGCTACGCGGGAACAGATGGAAGGTGTCGTGCAGGCTCAGCGCCGGCTAGAGCGCGTCACCGGCCTTTCCGACGCAATGCGCGGCCAGACCAGCACCGGCGACACGACGGCCACCGAGGAGCAGATTGCCTATCAGGGCGGCAGCATCCGTGTTGATGAGCTGCGCCAGAAGTTTCTCGGCTGCCTGACGCGAATGCTGCACGGCGTCGGCTGGCTCATGTTCACCGACTCGGACTTTATGATTCCGCTGAGTGGCGACGACTTCGGCCGCGACGACTTCTGGTTTGAGGGCGGCGCTGATAGCGGCGTGGTGGAGCTCGTCGGCATGAGCTACAGCGACCTTGAAGCGCATATCGAGCCTTACTCGATGGAGCGCATTAGCGACTCGAGCCGCATGGCCCGGCTTGGCGCCGCGGCAGAGCGAGCGGTCGCCCTCGGTCAAGTTATGGCGCAAATGCCCTGGCTGAACTGGGAGGAGATCGTTCAGGACGTAGGCAACGCATACAACATGCCGGACTACGCCAGCCGCTTCAATTGGCCGGTGTTGCAGCAAATGTGGGAGCAGGGCGGCATGGCCGTTGAATCTCCTGGGACTGCCAGCGGCGCCAAGATCGCATCGGTTGCCCCCCCGGGCACGCAATCTGTCAGGGTGACGCAGCCTTCCATGATGCCAGGTGATGAGCCCAGTGGGCGATCGGCTGGCCAGGTAGCAAGAAGGGACGCTCCTGATGCAGTATGAATTTATGGACCTGGAGACTGGCGACTACCTGGTGATTGATATGCACCCGGATGAGGTATGCGCCATTGGCGAATCAATGAGCTATATCGACGGCCAAGTCGTAAGGGTGCCAAGCGTGCCGGCCACCTCGATGGTGCGCCGCAACGTGGCCTTTGTGTCGCGCAGCGAGCCGCGAACATGGAATGGCGAAGGGCCTGACCCTGCGCCTCGCCGTGACGCAAGCGGGCGTCCGGTGTTTCACAATCGCCGGGAAGCCGTGCAATACGGCCATGCAACCGGACACCCCTACGACGAACTATGAGCGACGAAATCGAAAACGCTGCTGACGCGGCCGTGGATCAGTACCTGAGTGGCATCACGCCGCGGACGCAGGGCAGCGATCCTGGAATGGATGATTCCGAGCACGCCGGCGCCAGAACCGAAGATCAAATGGACACGCTCTTGGCCAACCTCATGGCCGAGGAAGCGCTTACCAACTCTGTCGATCCGGCCGATGAGCTGCCGGCCGACCCAAACGAGGAGTACCAGTATGAAGAAGCCGGACTACCAGGCGAAGAGGCAGGCCAACGCAGCACGATCAGCAGCACTCAAGAAGAAGAAGATCAGCGGCATCCTGAAGAGCAAGGGCTTCCAGGCGAAGCCGTCAGCAAAGGACATGCTCAAGAAGAAAATCGCGATGAAGGGCAAGAAGAAGTACAAGCCGCGCAACTTGGGCAACAATATGGGCAAGCTCTAGCAGTTCTGACCCAGAACGGGTGGACGCCGGCTGATGTTCTTCAGCTAGACCAAGCCGTCGCTATTGAGACGGCAAACGCCCTTACGGGCGATGACACGAATCAACCGCAGGACGGTGAAGCCCCCTCGGCATCCGAACCTCAGGCCCTTCAGTTCGACATGGGTGAACTGACTCAGGCGCTTGAACCGGAGCTGGGGGAGGAGGCCACAAGCGCCCTCGTCAAGTTTCTAGGTGAGGCCATTGCGCCCGGGATTCATGCACGACTCCAAGAGCTTGAGTCGAACGCTGCCTGGTTGCGTAGCCAACACCTGGAGCAAGTGACGCAGGGCGCGCGTGCGAAGCTCCAAGGTAGCTACCCCGACCTTGCGGATGACGATGTTTATGTGCGAGTCAAAGACCGCATGCGTCGTCTTGCCACTACCGGCGAGTACGAGAGCATCGAAACCCTGCTGGAGCACGCCTCCAGAATTGAAATTCCTCAAGCTGCAAAAACAACGCGGGTGGATCGCTCGCGCAAGCAGCGTGGCCAGATGACGCCGCCTGGTCAGGCCAAGCCGAGAGGTGTGGTTTCCAAAGAGGATCGCGAGGACGCGGTGTTGAACGCGATTTCCAGCCCTGGCTATGAAGGCAACCCGCTTGCCGTTCGCCGCCAGGTCTACGGTCGCTAACCAACTGAAAACCCATGAGTATTACTCTCTTCAACGACTTCATGACGGCCACTGACCAGACCGTGCTTACGAGCGCGAAAGAGCTGGTCAACGAAGCCGTCGAGCGTAGCTACACGTTCAAGCATCTGATGCGTGGCCAGCCCGACACCGAAGTGGTGCAGGGCGGATCCAAGATCACGGATCAGATCATGTTCGATGACCAATCCACCTACGAGCAGGTGGCGCCGAACCAAACCTTCAACTGGAGAAACCCGCAGTCGCTCGAGCAGTGGGAGATCAACTGGCGCTTCGGGCTGGACCACATGGTCTGGACCGACCATGAGATCGAGCTCCAGGTGCCGGCCGGCCTGACTAGAACTGCGCGTTCGCGCATCTACAAGGACCTGAAGCACAAGAAGGAGCGGAGCATGGCGACTTCGCTCATCAACGGACTCGAGGCCGAGCTTTGGGCTCTGCCGGTGTCTGCGGAGATGGAATCGGCTACGGGCAAGGCCCCGTACTCCATCCCTGCGCACATCAACGAGTACGCTGAGGGCAAGTATCCGGGCTGGACGACCAAGCAGGGTCTGCTTGGCGGCACCGGGTCTGGCGAGATTTCAGCGTGGCAGCCGACGCAGATTGGCTACACGTACCAAGACCTGGCGGCTATCACCACGGAAGAGCCGCTGTCCAACCCCAACGTCATTGCCGCGTTTGACGAGGCATATCTGACGATTGGCTACGACGAGCTCCCGGGCTACCCCGGCATGGCTGAAGCGCCGAGCAACGCCAACATGATTCTGGCGTCGCTGGCCGGTGTGAACCTGTATCGCCAGGCCCTGCGAACCGGCAACGACACTTACGTTACGCCGGACCGCCAGGACCCTGCCTACATGAGTCCGAAGTACGCGGGCATTCCTGTGGTCTACGCCTCCAAGCTGGACACGGCGGCTCTGTACTCGACCGACACTTCGTCGGCCGGCAACGAGGTGACTGAGCTTGATACTGGCCTTACCGGTGCAGGCAACGCCCAACACGACGGCCCCCGGTACTACTGGATCAACCGCAAGTACTTCCGCCCGACGTTCCACTCGCGCAGGTATATGTACAAGCACCCTGTGCGCGTGCACCCGAACCAGCCCTCGACCCACGTTCAGGTTGTCGATTGCTGGCACAACTACCCGGTGCAGTCGCTTCAGCGGCACGCCATCGTCTACCCCAACGGCTGATCTAGCTCAGGAGAACTGAAATGACTTTCCTCATTCCCCCGACTGGAGGCCCGGGCAAAGGTCTGCACTTTGGACAGACCGGCTCTGTGACGCTGACCAACTCGACCGGCGGCGCAGTGTCTCTTGGCGAAATCGTCGCTGTGGACCCCGGGGACACCGCCAACACGGCGACTCCGGGCAACGACTCCCGGTACGCCATTGCCATTACGCCTGACGCTCAGGTGGGCCTGTTCTATGGCGTCGTGACCAAGGCCGGCGCGAACAACGCCGACATTCAGGTGACGTTTACTGGACGTTTCCAGAACGTGGCCATCACGGGCACGCCGGCGGCGGGCTCGCGACTCGCTTCGACTGGTTCGGACAAGACGCTTCAGGCCGTGCAGGCTGACGACCTTTGCATTGCCTACTCTGAAACCGCAGGCGTGGGCGGGCTTGTCGATGTTGTCTTCGACGGCATCAACGGGTTCGGCCAGGGCGGCGGTTCTTGATCTGACAACTACGGGCGGCTCCTTCGGGGGCCGCCCCCTCCTGCTGTACTGGCCCACCTGACACTATGAGCTACCACGCACGCGGACTTACGGCGTCCAATGCCATTGAGCACGCTAGGTACACCGTCTTCGGTGCCGGCGCAGAATTTCCCGCGCATATCAGCCCCATTGGCCTGGTCAACGAGGCCGGCGAGTGGCTGGTGTCGGCGCACCAGTGGGCATGGACGACCAGCCGGATAATGACGCTCGGCACTACGGCGGGCCAAGATCGCGTGCCGCTGCCGGATGACTACGGCGGCGACCTGGCTGAGCAGCAGTCAAACAGTCTCGTTGCTCGACTGCGACTGACCGACGTTGCCACGATCATTGACATGAAGGCGCACGATCCTGCCACCTCGCAGTTGATCACGTACGCCGCAGTCAACTACTGGATCCCCCCGGAAGGTGGGGAGCCTGTTCCGCAGCTGCTGCTGCACCCCACCCCAACAGTCACAACCGAGGACGCGTTTACGCTCGTCTACACGGCCAGGTGGCAGTACCTGCACGACCCGTCTGACCTGCTGGTCATGCCGGGGTACTGCGTGACGCTGTTCCTCGAGGTGCTGGTCGCCATTGCGCGCGGGCGCATGGAAGAGGATCAGGGGTCCGTAGCTACGCGCCTACAAGGGCTGATGATGTCCGACCTGATGAGCGCGGCCAAGCACGCGGACCGACGGACTCAAAGCGACATGGGCCGCATGCGCCACACGCATACGTCGCTAGGCATTCCGCCGGTGCTGACGACCTTCCCGTATAACTGGACATACGCTAACGGACCTTCCTGATGGCACAGGCTGAGTTCCCCAAAAGGGGCCTGAACGACGACACGCCGTTTGGCGAGCAGCCGGCAATGACGACTCGGGATGCGCTCAACGTGCGCACCATTGATCCGAGTACGGGCCGCAGCCGAGGAGCTCAGCGATCAGGAACCACCAAGTTCTTGCAGGGGGCCCTCAACGGGGCGCAGCCGGTGCAGGCCCTGGCGCAGACGATGCGCCCAAGAAACCAGTTTACGCTGACGAACCTGGGGTCCAACAACCTGACGACGACTACGGCCGCTTCGGGGTCCGTGGAAATTACAGGCACCATCACGATCCGCACGGCCATTCCGGGCTTCACGGTCGGCGACCGCGTGACAATCAGTGATGGCACCACCGCAATCACGTTTGAGGCCAGCTTTCAGGATGACAACGCCAGCGATAGTTCGTACGTGGCGTGGGAGGCCAACCCAAACAACGCGCCGCTGACGATGGCGCGGTTCGCGCAGAAGATCAACGAGCAGTCCTTCAGCATTGGCGCAGCGGTGGACTCGACCAACTCGTCCAAGGTCCTGCTGCAAAACACCGACGCCGGCAGTGGCGCGCTGGGCAACGTGGCTATTGTGGTCCAGGAGGATCTGGTAACGACCGACTGGGCCGCTACCGGCATGTCTGGTGGCACGGGCGGTGGCGACGACAACACCATCGAAGTGGAGTGGCAGCGCCGTCCAGCTGACGCAACTGAGACGAGCTGGATTGAGCTCGATGGCAACAACGTGTGGACCATCACGGACCGCGGTGTGGCTGAGCTCTACAACCCGGACGGCGTGCTGGTCAACAGCATCGCACCGCGCATCCCTGAGGGGTTTACCATCGTCAACCGCGTGGCCGTGGCCAGTGACAGCTCGGTCTATCTGGCGTGCAAGTCTGACGATGGCAAGGAAAGCCGGGTGTGGCGGTTCTACGCCCAGACGGACGTGTACGACGAGAAGTGGGAGTACGAGCTCCCCGGCACGGTGCGGCAGCTACAGGCCGCATTCGGCGCTCTGTATGTGGTGTCCGACTGCGCGGACATTGATGGGTCCGAGTACGAGAACACGCCGCCCGGGATCTTTGTTGGCCTAACGGGCCTGAGCCTTAGCACGCCGCTAGAGGCGTTCCGTAACGAGTGTCCTATGCCCGTCACTAGCATGGACATTTCCAACCAGGGCCTTGTGGCGATGGCGCACCCGGCTGCGTCCAAGCGCGGTTTTCGGTCAGCGTCAGTCGAAACCCCGGCATCTAGCGCCCCTGACCTGTGGACGCCTTGGGATCTGACCAACTACCGCGAGCGACTGTACTTTTGGTGTCGCGCAGAGGATGCGGTGGATGAAAACGGCAGTCTGATTACAGACATTGGCGATCGCGTTGGCGCTGTGCCTGAGCATCGCCTGTCCCCCCCGGATGGCTATGAGCTGCCGTATGACGACACAGATCGTCGCCTGGTGGCGTCTTCTGACCGCCTAGCGCCTAGCTGGCGAACGGAAAACGGGGGCCGGCCGTATCTAGCGTTCAGCGCAAATACAGCTGAAGGCACCTCGCCGTCGGCCTTGGCCGGCACCGTGCTTGTTTCCAACGGTGACAACTCTGTAGGCAATAAAGGCGCAGACCCGGAAAGCAAGCTGCCTAACCAGCAACGGCCGATCCCTAGTGATGACTCACTGTCATGGGTGACTAGCTTCCTGTTGCGGTTGCCGTCAAACACGACTGACCAACAGGTGTTTTTGAGCTTCGAGCAGGGCATTAGCGGTGGCCCGGACTTCGGAATCATTATCAATACAGAAGGCGGTCTGTACGCTAGTACGCTGGTCGATGGCGAAAATTCAATTTGGGTGGATGTAGACCCTAGGCAGCTTGTAGCCGACGACATCAACAACTCTGGTGACGCAACGTCTACGAAGATCGTTCGGTACTCCGACGAGCCAGGCCGCAGTGGATCAGCTCGCATGGCGCTAGTGACGCTAGTGTGGCATAGGGATCTGGCGCAAGACAGGTGCGTTGTCAGAGTCAACGGGCGTCACGTCGATACGTTTCGTGGCGTGGATAGGTGGGGGGGGTCAAATGGCAACTTTAGCATCGGTTGCCGTCGAGCCGCCGCAGATGGCGTTCCCGCCGACGACGTGTACGAAAACAGCAGCGTAGAGCAGTGGAACAGCTTTACAGGGCGGCTTTATGAGTGGGTCACGGTTCTGGGGGACAGCAACAACGGCGTCACCGCCAACCTAGACGAGATTCCGTGCCCCCGCCCTGACGCAGCCAGCGGGCGCGGCGCAATTGGTGGGCTGGACATTGGCTATGCAGACAGTGGCTCCGTGCCGCATCACGATGGCCGAGACAATCCAACCTCTGCCACAGAAGTCGAGCTCCTTGAGGGCTACCTGGCGCACAAGTACGGCGTAGCGTACATTCTCCCGCGCAGCTCGAGCTCTGGGGATCCCAGGTCCAGCTTCGGCTACTACGAGGCACACCCGTTTGGCGGGCCCGGCTGGTTGCCTGAGGGGCCGAACGCCACAAGCAAAAGCGCGTTCTACAGGCGCCAATGGACCAACGGAATGACGTTCTGGTCTGCCGGCGGCAACCTCATCGGCGGCTTGACCGGGGCGGGGATGTCTAGCGGTGTCGGGTGGGATGGCGAGGCAAGGCTGGTGTCTGGTGGCAAAGCCCAGGCCAAGCGCGGAGAGAGCCTCGACAACGAAACCTCAACGGCCTATCGGCGCACAGTCTTCTTTGGCAGCCGCGCAGTCACAGGCAAGTGCGCTACGGCCACGATTGACATTTCTGCCAGCGTTAGCGTGGGGGCGACACTGACGCTGACTGACAACAGCAGCATCGTTACGTTCGAGTTCACCAATACTGCGCCGACGCCAGGCAACGTGCGGGTTGATACGTCGGTGACGGCTACCAGCCAGGACACCAAGCAGCGCCTCATTGCGCTAGAGTTCTTGGACCGCCTAGATGAGTCTGCACTGGACATCGTCGGCTTCATGCACGGCGAGCAGAACGATGGCTCAGACGAGCACTCTGTCCAGTTGATTCAGGAGCAGATAGGTGTGGTCCGCGAGCTCAACATCGCCGTGACTGGCACGGGCCTTACTGCGCCGACGGCTTTCTCGGGAGCGGAGGACACGCCGGATGGCGGTTGGCTGGCTCGGGTGCCTGACGATCTTGATCGGTTGTCGGTAGACCCCGCCGTCGGCACCAAGATCCGGTTTGACTCTGCCAACAACATCTACCTGCCAGATACGACGCTCACTAGCGTCAACAGCATCGTGCGCCGCAGCAAGGACACTGGTTCTGTGCAATGGCGCTACTTGTTCCTGGGCAGCGAAACGGCCAACGCCGTCATTCCGCTTGGAGACCCGTTGTCGTACGCAGGCGCCAGCCTTGACGGGCCGGAGTTCGTGTTTGCTGCCAGCCGCAACGGGCCCATTGAGAACGACACTCTGTGGAAGCTGCGCATCCTGCGCGTTGACGAGGACCTGACCGGCCAGTTGTCTACACGCGAAGCTATCTACTTAGGTGTTTGCGGTGGCAGCGTGGTCAAGTTCGAGCGTAACGGAACGGCACAGGCCGTGACCGGCGGGGACAACTTGTTTAGCGCCGGCACGCCGTACATCCAGACTGCGGTTGTGCAGCAGAAGGTGTTCTTCACGGACGGCATTTCTGCGCACTACTACGACGTGGAGGAGGATGCGGTCAAGCCGTACATCAGTGAGTCGCGTGGGGCCCCGCCCGTGCGATTCCGTCTGCTGGCAAGCTGGCGCAACCGCCTGGTTGCTGCGCGGGTGGCTGGCGACGAGACCAACTGGTACATGAGCCGGTCGGGCGATCCGTTCGACTGGGACGAGAACCCGCCCATTGTCGATGCTCAGCAGCCGGTGTCTGGCGATACCAGCAAGGGCCGGGTGGGCCAGGCCCCCGACGTTATCAATGCCCTGGTGCCCTGGTCAGACGACCTGCTGATCATTGGTGGCGACCGCAGTATCTGGCGTATGACGGGAGACCCGATGCAGGGTGGCCAGGTGGACCTGGTGTCAGACTCCACCGGCATGGCCTTTGGCTCGCCGTGGACCAAAGACCCCAACGGGACCCTGTACTTCTTTGGCTCTCGAGGCGGTGTGTGGCGTATGCCGCCCGGTGGCCTGCCTGAGCGCATCACCACGTACAGCATCGAGAGGCGGCTGCGAGACCTAGACCTCGGATCGTTCCGGGTGTCGATGGTGTGGAACTACTACGACGAGGGGCTGCACGTCATTCCGGTGCCGTACAACCTGAGCTCGGTGGACGAGGTGCGCAGCTGGTTCTACGACGCAAAGCACGACGCCTGGTGGGAAGATTCTTGGATGAGCTCCGGCAACGGCGTTACCGCCGTGCTGCTGGTTGATGGCGACCTGCCCGATGACCGCCGCGTGCTCATGGGCTGCCAGGACGGGATTGTGCGCTACGTGGACCCGGCCGCCGTAACCGACGACGAGTTCCCCATCGACAGCCAGGTCCTGATTGGGCCACTGATGGGCCCGTCTGCGGAGCATGAGTCTCGATTTACCCGCATGACTGGCGTGCTGGGCGCGACGCTGGGTCCTGTTTCCTACGAGGTGCTGGTAGGCGAGGACTACGAAACCGCTGAGGTGGTGGATGTCGGGTACTGGAACCCGGGACGCAACCCTATCTCGCCGGTGCGGTGGACTGGGCCGGCGGCATGGATTCGCCTTGCCTCTGCTGAAGCCAACGCGTGGGCGCTAGAATCGCTGCACGTGGACGTGATTCCGACAACCAGAAAGAGGACGCGATGACCGGCCGGGCATTGTCAGGCTCCATGAGCCAGGCGTATGGCGCGAAAGACCCGCGGGTGCGGCGAAACGCGCAAGCGTCGCTAGTCGAGTCGCAGGTTCAGATTGATGCAACGCTGAAGGTTGATGATCGGCAGCGGCTGGGTGTAGCCGGTGCCTCGGACCCTGGGCCTGCGCCCACGGACACTGTCGCCAATCTTGCGGCATACATTGAAACGCTTGTATCTGGGCTGCGATCAGCCGGATTGATTCAGGAGGACTGACATGGTGTTGGGATCATTGTTTGGGAAAGACGGTCTAGACCTCTTCGGCCAAGGCGCGCAAGAAAAGGCCAACAAGGCCAATTTGCAGCAGCTCAAGAACATCCTCAATGAATTGGGGTATGGTCCCGACGCAGACCCATATTCGGCCTATGCCCAAACTACGGCCCTGTACGGTGATGCCGCTCAGGGACTGAAGAATCTGACTGGTAGCGCGTTCAGAACAATTGGCAGGGGCCGTAGTGTTGGCCAGGCCACGTTCAAGGAGTCCATCGCGGCGCTCGAAGCCGGGTTTGCTCAAGGGCAGCAGGGCCTGCAAGACTCGATTGCCGCCACCATTGAAAGCCAAGTTGCCATGCAGAAGCAGGCCATGGCCGCAGCGGCGCAGCAGGGTATGGGTAGTGGCCTACGCGGCACGCCGCAGGGTGCGCAGATGCGGGGTCTAATCGCCGACGCTACGCGCTCGAGCTCGCAGGCATTTGCTGACCTAGCCAGCCAGAGGGGCGCGTTGGGCGCGCAACAAGGCCAGATGATGGGCCAGGCGTACCAGCAGTTTGGCCAGGACCAGATGGCCAGTTACGCGCAGCAGGCACAGTTGCAGCAGAACCTTGGCACGCAACTAGCGCAGCTATACAGCAACCAAGCACAGGCTTACACGGACATAGCCGCCTTGCGTGCAGATGCTCGGAGCGGCTATCAGCACAAAGCTGGCCCGTCGCCTCTTAGTCAGATCGGACAGCTGGCCGGCGGCATTGGCGCTATGGCTATAGGGTTCGGGGGGCTCGGGGGAGCAGGAGCCGCGGGAGCAGCAGCCGGGGCAGCAGGAGCGTAGACGTGGTAGACATCATTCATCAAAGCGGTTTCGGGTACGCGATGCAGGGCTTGGCTGACTTCGTCAAGCCTCTAGCCGAGGGCCTCGAGAAGGGCATCGACCTCAAAGAGAAACGGGAAGCTCAAAAAGAACGCAGCCAGCAGCGCGAGGCGATGCAGGGCATGCAGGCGTACATGCAGCATCTAGCGCGGGGCGAGAACCCGTTTCAGCCGCAACCTGGCCGCGACTGGCTGGACCCGCGACTGGACCCGGACATCATGCGCCTCAAGATTATGGCCGGGGACCGGGCCGGAGAGATCGACAACCTGCTGACCCCGATTGCTGAGCAGAACAAGCAGGGATTCTACTCAGGCGAGCTCCAGAACACGTTGCACGGCGCCGTTGCTGCGGGGATGATGTCTGAGCATGAGGCCCAAGTAGCGCTACAAAGCGCGGAGCAGAGCGGTGACTATCAAGGCGCATACGACCTGGCCTTGCAGGGCATCGGTGAGGCTGAAGTGCGGCAGAAGGCGCACCAGACTTTGGAGATTGAGGCCGGTGCCATTGAGATGCAGCTCAGGCAAATGGGCGCAAATGCGCCTTACCCTGCCGTGGCCCACCTGGGGCGCATGAAGGCGCTCCTGGCTAATCCGCAGGCTGACGTGAATGTCGAGGCGCTGACCGGCGAGTTCTACGAGTTGATGTCAACGCACTACCGCGAGATGCTGAAGCCAAGAGCCGATGCGTTTGGGATTCCGGCGCCGGCTCGCGGGCTGCCGTTGTACTACGATGTGGTGGGCTACCCTGAAGGGGCGCGGCCAGGCACGCCGTCACCCCCTCCGGCTCAAGGGCCGCAAGCTGGGCAACCGCAGCCGCAGGCTGAGACCAGCGGCGGGCAGCTGACAGGTGGGCAGCAACAGGCAACAGGACCCGCCAGCCAGGCCGCGACAATTACTGGCATGCTAAACGCTTTGCAGAACCAAAAGCCGGCCGCCATTGGTGTGTCTGAGTTCACAAGCGATTACGAAACTAGCAACGTGTCTCCGCTGGGCCTTCGCGGCAACGTGCCCGGCAGCTATTACGGGCCGCCGAAGCGAAAGCGGAAGGATTAGGCATGGCGACAGTCCAAGAGCCTCAGGACTTTACTGCGTTTGCTGACCGCTACTGGCAGGTCAGGGGCAGTGGCGGCCCTATTGGTGATGAGCAACTTCGTCCGCTGCTGGACGAGTTTGGCTTGCCGTACTGGTCTGGCATGGAGGCGGCGCTAGACGAGGGCGTCGGCAGGACCAAAGACTTTCGGACTGTTGTTGAAGAATCGGAGCTGGCTGATTACCTGCCGTTCTTCGCTGGGGCGGCTCAGGTTGACGAGCTTCTTCAGATCAGAAGCGCAGCGAATGCGGTAGCCGAGGGCACCGCTACGCAAGAGCAGGAAGATGTGGTTATCCGCTACATGGTGGATATGGCCACGCCTGGCACGTGGGGCGGCCAAGTTGCTTCGCTGCTGGTTGACATGCCTGCATTCATGGGTGAGTTTGCAGCTAGTGGCGGCGTTGCATCTTTGCTGAAAACGGGCGGCAAGAAGGTTGCGGGTAAGCTGCTTCGAGAGACCATTGACCAAGCGGCGCAAAAGCAGGCGGCCGGTGGCGTGATGAAATCGCTGGCCAAGCGGGGCGTCAACGTCGGTACTCACTTTGGCGTTCAGATGGGGCTTGGTGGAGTCGGCGGGCAGCGCATCATGGCCAGCACGCTACAGCGCACGCTGGGCCAGGCGGGCATGGTTTTGGATGAGAACCAAGCTGGCGAGCTCGAGGTGCTGATGAGCAGCACTCTGCCGCAGATCGAGGAGTCGCTCGACATTGGTATCACCGACTACGCCATTGAGGTGGCGTCCGAGATGAGCGGCGGCGCTATTGGCAAGGTCGTGCCTATCGACAAGCTGACCGGCATGGTGCTGCGAGGCATCCAGGCGCGTGCATTTGCCAAGGGAGCTCAAAAGTACGGCGTGGACAAGGCCATGAACTTCCTGGCCAAGTCTGGGTGGAACGGCCCAATGAACGAGGTCTTGGAGGAGGTAGCCGGCAACGCAATGCGTGCAGCTGCCCCGAACCTCGAAGAGACTGCCGATGACATCATCCCGTCGTGGGAAGAGTTCACGGCAATGTACGTCGGCTTTGCGGTTCCGGGTCTGGCCGGCGGTGCTCTTGGGTTAGGGAGTGACTCAATGACCAGCGGGCCCGGCAAGCTGCCTAAGGGCGCAGCCCGATTTGAAACCGCCGAAGAGGCTGAGCAGGCCGGCCAGCGCATGGGCCTTGTCGAGCCTGTCGCATCGGAGTCGGCCGATGGCTTTGGCCTGCGGCGATACGCAGACGGACCCCTGGTAAGCGAGCAGGAGGTAAGTGCGCGCGTTCCGGCCCGGGCCCCGGCCCCCGACGCTGACGTGGACGCTGACGCTGAGCCAGGAACTGTAGATGCCGAGGTTGTAGATACTAAGGCGCCGCCCGCGGAAGAGCTCTCGGAGGAGGACGAAGACTTCCTGCTACAGCCGGAATACGAAGATTCGGATGTTCTGTACCAGCAGCTTGATGCTGGCGCGGAGGGTGAGTATCGCCGGGAGCGCGCGGCCGTGGTCTTTGATGAAGCTGAGCGGTACGCATCGGCCTCGGGGGAGCGCGCATACGTTGTCACGGACCCAAGCAACAGGGCTCTAAACTACGCGAGTCGCCAGGAGGCAATCGACCTGGTGCAGTCTGGCCAGGGCAAAGTCCTGGCCGTGCTCGAGCCTAGCCGCGAAGCTGAGCCTGCGCGCACAATCCTTCGCGACGCCCAGCAGGTGTGGGGGGCTAACGCGACCATTGTTGAGCCGAATCTGGAGCGCGAAGACGTGCGCGCAGCGCAAGAGCTGGCTAAGCGCGCCGGCGTGCGGTTTGTGATGGTTGATCCCGGCGAGGGCGCTGAAGACGCTCCGCTGGGCGCCTCGGCTCGCGTTGGGACAATTATGGTGAACGCGCGCAACAAGCCGCCGGCCGACGAGATTGCCGCGCATGAGCTTGTGCATGAACTGCGCCGCAGCAACCCGGAGCTCTTTGACCAGCTTGTCGATGTCCTTCAGCGCACCGCCGGGGAGCGCATCGAAGAGGCGCGCGGCAGCCGGGATATGTCGGACGAAGAAGCGATAGCTCGGTACGCGGAGCCGCTCGCCAAGCTGATGCGCCGAATGGGGACGCCACAGGGCCGTAAGCTGCTAAGGGACATTGCCCTTGAGCAACCGAGGCTGTTTGACAAGATTATTGACACTGTCCGCCGCATCCTGGCCAAGATCGGCCTTGTGCAGTCTCCGGTTATGGAGCGCAAGCGGCTGCGCATGCAGGAGCAGCTGGCCGATCTGGGCGAGCGCGTCACGCAGGAAGATGTGCGCGCCGCGCGATTGCTGCACGACTCGCTGACCTTTATTGGCAAAGCGCGCCTAGCCGGTTTGCTGACGGGCGACGAGCAGGGCGAGGTGAAGCTGCGCGAGGCTTACCTGGAGGAAGATCCTGACCGCGCCTTACGCTATCGCGACGACGACATGCTGGGGCAGAGCTGGGCGGAAGACAAAGAGCGCAAGCTGATTCTTGCGGACGGCACCGAGATCCCGTTTCGCTACAGAGTCGTCAATGCCAGCGACCTGCTGCCTAGCCATGACGCACGCAGAGGGTTTAGGCAGAACCCGGGCGGTGATAAAAACGAGCGCACGTATCACATTGAGAGCCAGTCAAAGGCGTCGCGCAAGAACGTCAGGGATATTGCCAGCGACCCGCAGCCGGAACGCATCTTCAATACCGCGCCAGACCCCAACACCGGGCCGCCTATCGTGACCCTAGATGGGGTTGTGCTGGGCGGCAATGCGCGCACCATGGGCTTGCAGCTGCTGTACCACAATGCGTGGGAAAAGCAGGAGAACGTGGACGCCGCTGAACGCGTGGCACAAGCGGCGGTTCAGTTTGCCGCACGCGAGATGGGCGAAGAGGCCGAAGCTGTGGCTATTGAGCTGGAGCAACCCGTCATTGTTAGAGAGCTCCAGATCGCCACCATCCCCGGCGCGCTGTCGCGCGAACTAAACAAGGATGCCGCGGCGCCGCGCACACCGTCTGTGGACGCCGTGTCTCGCGGCTCTAAGGTGTCGGAGCAGGCCGCGCAGATGATCGCCCAAACCATTGGCGAGGGCACTCTGGGCGATGTCCTAAACAGTCGCTCCAAAACCGCGTCGATGCTTAGCGCGCTGGTCAAGTCCGGCGCCTTCGACGAGGCTGAAATTGAGTCACTCATGGAGGGCCAGAGTGGCCTGCTGACTAAGGCCGGCCGCGAGCTGGTTGAAAAAACCATCATTGGCTCGCTTGTCACGGACGTGCAACGTCTGTCGGCTTTGCCTGCAAGTGCGCGAGGCAAGATGATTCGGTCGCTGCCGTCGCTGATGCGCCTGTCGGCAAGCTGGCCGCAGTTCAAGCATCACCTGGCGGCCATGTTCGATGGGCTGGCCACGATGCGCGGGGCCGACACTAATCTGGCAACGGAGGTTGACCAGACTAGCCTAGAGGACGAGCCGTGGAAGCGCGACATGGTGGCCGTCGCGCTGCTAAGCGAATTCATGGGCCGGGGGCCCAAGTCCTGGAACGAATTTGCCAAGGACCTGGTGACGGCCGTTACCGAGGCCAACATGCAGCAGGGCGCCATGTTTGGCGAGCCTGTGGCGGCTGATCCGGTAGAGGCGCTGTTGAAGCTGGTTGGCGATACACCGATGGGGCGCCGGCTTGCGCAGGCCAGCAACTTTGACCCGACCGTTCAAATGCAAGAGGCCGAGGCGGCCCCGGAGGCGGCCCCGGAGGCGGAGGCCGAGGTTGACGCGCCTGCCGCCGAAGAGCCTGCTGCCGAAGAGTCCGTTGCCGCCGAACTGCCGCAGGTGCCGGCCAGAAAGCGGCGCTACTCGCCTGCCACTGAGCAAATGGCCGACGCGCTCAGGCAGCTCGCGCTGGAGCCGGAGTTGGTTGCCGGCAGGTCGTTTGGCCGCCTTGAAGATGCAGACATTGCATTCCTGGCTCGCCAGGCGGCTGCGGCCGTGGCTGAAGAGTGGGGCACGTCTGAGTTTGTGGAGTTCGCTACAGAGCTTGCCACAAAGCATTCTCAGATCGACTTCAACACGGCCATAGCTTTTATCCATGGCGTTGACGCCCTGGCCCGCTCTGCGGGATCGCAACTGCCTGGCTTTGATGTAAGCGGCACCATTGAGGCCATGCTGAGCTCGGTGGCTGTGGGGCGCGAGCGCTCTGAGCTCGAGACCGCTGGCCTGGTGGGCAACTACGTCAGGACCACGCTGCAAGCGGAAATGGAGTCCCGTCTCGGGGGCGAGCAGGAAGCCGATGCCGAGGCCCGCGAAGCGCCGGACCTTGCTTGGTTTGATGCTTCGCGCAAGAGCCCAGCGTTCTCGCAGCTAGGCGAGCTTGCGGACGAGCAAGATGGCGTTCGCAAAGGCGACGTGGTGGTGGTGCTTGACGGCACCCGCATGCGCATTGATCGGGCAAGCACGGTCAACCGTGACCGGGACGTTATGCGCTACGATAGCGGCGAAGGCCGCATCGAAGGCACGGAAGGCTCGTTTAGCCCTGGGAGCAAGCGGCCTGTGCGCCGCAACATGCAGCAGCCCGTGCTAGTTATTCCCAAGCGCTTTGTGGACAACGACGCGTACCTTGCGCTGTCTACAGGCGACAAGCGGCCGGCTGTAGATACAAGCAGCCAGGAGGCGTACGAGCGCAGCGTGGACGACGCGATGAACTTCATTGCAAACAACTTGCTGCGCGAACCGTCCAAGGCTCACCGCAAGGCCGACCGGGAAACTCTACTCAATCTGCGCAACGAGCTCGCTGGCCAGCAGGCCGCAGCCCCTGAGGCGGCTAAGCCGGCGGCAGACGCAAGCTACGAGCAGATTGAGCGCGAGTACCTGCAAAGCATTCGTGATGCGCTGGGCGTCGATGAGCAGCAGGCGGCCGTGCTGTCTTACCTAATGGATTCAATGGGCCTCGACCGCAGCACCATTGACTTTATGCGAGGCAGCACGCCAGACCCCCGCTTGCTCAACCAGCGAGTGTGGCATGGCTCAAGCGCGGCGTTTAGCAGGTTCGACACCGGGTTTATTGGCACCGGCGAAGGCGAGCAAGCCTATGGGTGGGGCCTGTATTTTGCGTCGCGCAAATCGGTTGCGGAATGGTATCGCGTACAGATTGCGGGTCGCGGAAAGGTAGATCAGCCGCACCTGCTTTTGCAGCAGCGCACCAGGAGCGACGAGCCTGGCGCAGTTGTTTATAACTATGAAGAGCTTCGCTTCCTCGGCCAGCGCATTCAGGACGCGTGGCGGGAGTGGTTCAGAGCCGCCAGCCAGTCGGAGACGGGCCCCCCTAGCGCAATGGAGCAGATGGATTGGCTCAACCGCGCGTTGAAGTCAATGCTTGCCGATGCGGAGGCTGAGCTTGCGCGGCAGCGAGCCGGCGGCCCGAACACGTCGCCAGTGCTTTTGCGCGCAGCCGAGAGAATCGCTGGCAGAATGCGCGATGTCGTCAACGGCACTAATGACGTTGGGTTTGAGGTGACGCTGGCTGGTCATAGAGGGCAACTGTACGAGGTCGAGCTCCATCCGGCCGAGAGCCAGTATTTGCTCTGGGAGGCAAACGCCTCAGGCCGTTTCTATCTCGGTGGTGGAAAACAGAGTCGCCGGGTGCAGACCGCGCTTCAGCCGATTGTCGAGCTTGTGTTTACAAGCCAGGGGCGTCGCGTGCCACGCTACCTTAGTGGAGAAGAGTTGTACAAGGAGCTGGTCTCCTACTTTGAGCAGAGGCCGCTGCCCAAAGGCCAGTCTGCGCAAATGGCAGCGTCGCTCAAGCTACTTGAATCGGGTGTGCGCGGCATCAAATACGTAGACGGGGTAAGCCGGAAGAAAGTGGGCCCGCTCCACTACAACTACGTAGTTTTCGACGCGGCAGACACGCGAATGACGCGTTTCTTCCAGCAGGGCAACGAAGTGCAGGGGCAGGTTGAGTTGGCCCAGGATGGCCGCGCAATCATCACTGGCTTCGAATCTGCCAACTTCAGTACCGGCGTCCATGAGATTGCGCACGTAGCTCGCCGCCGCCTGGTCAACCGCGAGGTGCCAGCCAGCGAGCGCGAAGGCATTACGTCGCAGGACATCCTAGAGGCCGAAACGTGGTGCGGCGTCGAGGACGGCAACTGGACTGAAGAGGCCGAGGAAAGGTTTGCCCGCGGCTTCGAGAAGTACCTGATTGACGGCAAGGCGCCGAACGCGCAGCTGCACGCGATGTTCCGCGTCATTGCCCAGTGGATGCGTCGGCTGTACGAGCATGTGCTGACCCGCACGGCCGGCACGCCGTACGAGGTCAAGCTGACCCCCGAAATGACTCGCGTGTATGACGCTCTGGTGACGCGGGGCCAGTACACCGGCCCAGAACAGGAGGGCGAGGTTCATGGCCCTGTCAAGGAGGTCGATGGAGTCAGGCCAGTTCGGTGGGTTGGAGGCAACGTGGATGTGGCGTACAACCGCCGCTACGACATTGTTCACCGCACGTGGAACAAGGACCCGCAGAAACGTAACACGATCATCTACGTGTTCGACGTTGACCCGTCGCGCAACTACTCGCCGGCCGACGTGTATCGAATCGCCTACACCAGCGGCATGATCCCCAAGGGCGGTGGCAGCACAGGCGCCGAGGAGATTCAGACCCCGCACGGATTTTATGTCCGCCGGCAAAAAACCAACCGTGGGCTCAAGAACGATTGGGTGCTGAATCCTGAGTTCCAAGAGGAAGATGCGGCGACTGAGGCTGCCGCGCCGGACGCCGAGGGCCTGGCCGGAAGCGAGGCAGACCCCCAGCCTGATGGCGGGCAGGATCTGAGTCGGTGGTTTGAGCGGCGAAGAAAGCAGCAGATTGATTTTCTGCGGCCGTTCATCGACGCCGTGGTTGAAGACTTCATCGGCACCTTGCCCGAAAAGTCTCGCGCCAGTGCCCGACAAGCGCTTAGCGGCACAACTTTCAGCAGCGACTTGGCCGTGGGTGATCGCGTTGTGGCTGCTGCGGCCTTTCGTGGCTACCAGTACGTAGACACGTACCCGGATGGGCCCGCCGATGCCCCGGCGCTTTACAGGGACGGGATGGTTGTTGCCGACCGCAACAACTACACCGCGACGGGCATGAAGCTATTCGCCTACATTGCCAGGCAGCGCACCCGCGAGCTCGAGGAGGCCATTGCGGGCGCCCCTAGCTTCTGGCGCGAAGGGGCAATCGAGGTCGCGCAGCCGGGGTACAGGGTGGTTGGTCTAGTTGACCAAAAGACGCATGAGCTCCAGCAAGACGGAAGCTGGCTGGAGATTGACCCAGACGCTGAGTCCTACACGGGCCTAGAGCTTCCTGCGCGCCCTGAGGGCCTGCCTGACTGGCACCCGCCGCTAAACGAGCACGACGCGTTTGGCGATATGACCCGGCCCGCTGAGCCTGAAATGATCGGGCCGGTGATGCCGGAGGATGAACGCCGGGCTCTGGAAGCTGCGCAAATCCTGATTGAGCGCGAGCGCCGCAAGCGCCGTAAGCTGCCGCCGGGCGAGCAGTCAAACCTCTTCGGCCCTGGCGAACCCGTTGACCTCGACCCGCCTAGCGATTCTGGCGGCGATCGTGGCTTGCAGCCGCCGGCTTCGTTTGAGGGCGGGCCCCGGCCCGGACCGGAGGACGTGGAGGGCGTGCGCCGCTCGTTTGCTTTGGGCGCGCAGCCCAGGGTCAAGCGCGCAAACGTCAGTGGCGACCCGAACGTGCGCAACTACGTGCGCGCCAGCGACGTGCAGATGGGCCGCAAAGGCGAGTACATGGCCAGCATCAAGCAGGCCGAAAAAGACGCGACTCGCATGCTCGAGGAGATGGGGGAAGAAGCCTTTGTTGAAAACTTCCTGACCAGGGCCCGCGAGGGAGTGCTGCACGATCAGGTGGAGTTCCTTGCAGCCCGACGCATTAGCGCCAACCTGATCAGAGATGCCCTGGGCATGGGGGGCACAGACAGGCATGCGCGTGCCATTGAGTTCATGTGGGCGTACCGTGCCGCGAGGGGCCAGGTGGCTCGTTCGCTTGGCATGGTGCGCGACGTGTTCCCTCGTACCGCACGCGAGCAGCTGGCCGATGTCTTGGCCATGCCTAGCCAGCGAGTGCGCCGCCGGTTCCTGAACCTGGAAAAGAAGCGCCGCGAGCTGCGAGAGAAGGAGCGCGCACAGGCCAGCGAAGCCAGTCGCAAGCGCCTGCGAAAGGAGCTCGAGCGCATTGAGCGCCAGATCGACGCAGAGCTGAAGCGCGAGTCTGAGCGCATGCAGAAAGCGCTGGAGAAGCTGCAAGAAGATGGGTTGAACCCCGAGACCGTGATTGAATCCGACCTTATGGATCCCAACACGCGCGGCCGTATCGCCAAGGCTATTGCTGAGGCCAGGTCGAACAAGTGGGATTGGTTCTTGGCATACCAGTACAATGCAATGCTGTCGTTTGCCGGAACGCACGCGCGCAACATTGCCGGCAACACGCTAAACACTCTCCAAGAGCAGTTTGTGCAGCGTGGGGTTGAGGCGGGCATTGCCCGCGCCCTGCGGCTGTTTGCTCCTGGGAACTTTGAGGCGGCGCCGAAGTTTGGCGAGTTCAAGGTAATGGCCCAGATGCTGCCGGAGGCGTTTATGCAAGGCGCCCTGAACGGGTGGCTGGGCTACAAAAACAACGTCAGCGCCACGGCCCTGTACTTCCAAGCCATGGGCATCGAGGTGCAGGACATGAGCCGTATCGAGCAGGACATTGCGCGGCAGGTGGGCAGCGGAAAGCTGCTGTACCTTGACTACCTGGGCACCCGCCTGCTGCAAGGCATGGATGACTGGGCCAAGACGTTCGTGGCTATCATCGAGATGCACGCCCGCTCGTATCGCGAGGCAGTCAACATGGGGCTCAAGAATCCCAAGGACATTGAGAAGCAAATGCGCATCTTCATGCTCGACGTGCAGCACCCGCTGCATCAAGAGGCGTGGACTGCGGCGCTCAAAACTGCGTTCCAGTTGCCGCCGGGCGAGTTCACTACCGGCTTGCTGAACCTGCGCAACAAGGCTGACTCAGCGTGGGATGTCCCGATGGGCACTCTCATGTTCCCGTTCGTGAACACGCCGACCCAAATCTTCCAAGCGGGCCTGCGCAAAATCCCGCCGTCCAAGCTGATTCAGATGGCTGTGCGAGCCGTGCGCACCGTCAAGGCTGCCCGAGCCGATGAAGGCGCCGAAGATGTCGCCAAGGGGCGCACCGTGTACACGGGCGCGGAAGGCCAGCGGCAGTTGGTTGAGGATCTGGCCGATTTGGTGATTGGTGTCGGCGTGTTCTGGACCGTCATTGCCCTACTTGCTGGAGACGACGACGACCCGCGCCCGAAGATTACTGGTTCGCTGAAGCCGTGGGGGTCAGAGCGGGAGCTCCAGTACCGCGCTGCGCCGGCAATGTCGGTGCGCTTTGGGGACAGTTACTACTCGTATGCCGGGCTCGAGCCCCTTGCCACGTATGCGGCGCCGGTCGTTGACGCAGCAGAGCGCTGGCTGGGTGCTGTAAATGGCGGAACTAAGGAGCAGATCCTTGCTGCCAACACTAACGTGCTCAACTCCATCGTCGGTCTGGTTCGAGACAAGACCTACCTCCAGGGCTTTGGCGAGCTGGTGGACTTGGTGCAGTCTGGAGGCAAGTCACAATCGCTTGCAGATTTCATGTCCGACACGTTCTTCACGCGAATGGTGCCCAACGTCATTCGCGGAACGGCCAGAGAGTCGGACGAGTACCTGCGCCTAAGCCGCACCGCAGAAAAGTCGCTGCTGGGCCGCACGCTCAACGTAGACAAGCTGTTGCCTGTGCCTCCGCGAGTTGCGCGCTACCTGGGCATTGACCCTGCGCCGCCCAAGCGGGATATCTGGGGCCGCCCCATTCCTCGAGGCGTGCAGATTGACTGGTCGTTTGGCGGGCTTGCCGGCCACCTGATGAAGGAGGCCGTGGGCCCCAAGAAGATGAACCCGGTGATGAAGGCCGACCTGGCCATCATGGCCTGGAACAGTATGGTGGAGCGCGGAGAGGCGATTGATCCCCGGACAGGGGACGTTGCAGAGCCGCTAAAGTTTGCTGGTAAGCGCGTCGGGCAGAACTGGTCGTCCGAAGAGGTTGACTTCGTAATGCGCGAAGGCGGCGGGCGGGCTCAGCGCGCTATCCAGGGGCTTGTTATTCGAGACGTATCCAATCCCACGTGGTACGAAATGCAGGCGATTCGGAAGATACTGGATAAATCGTATGACGCTGCCATGAAGCAGGTGCGCGCGCAGCGCCGTGTGCGCAAGGCCCAGGAGCTCTCAACCACCAGGTAGCCAAACATGGACACTAACGATCCGCAAAACGGCTGGACGGAATATCGCGCACTTGTGCTTAGCGAGCTGGAGAGACTCGACACAAGCATGAAAAACAACCATGACCACCATACGGCGCAGCTGTTGAACGTGGAGGCCCGCCTGTCCGACAAGCTGCACAACATTAACAACCACCTGCAAGCCACCACCGTCGAAGTGACTGCGTTGCAGGTGAAGGCGGGTCTGTGGGGGGCCCTGGCCGGGCTGATCCCCACGCTGACAGTTCTACTGCTCCGTACTCTCTAGCCTGCTGGCGGAGGGCCGCCAATCAGGCCGGCGCTGTTGGCCGCCAGCGCTTTGACCTCGCGCCTTTGCTGCGCGTCGCCAGCCATGGCCACGTACGTCTTGATGAAGTTGGGCCGTATGTTGCGCACTGCATCGCCCACTTGGGCCTTGCCAAGATCGCTGGGCTTGCCAAGGCGCCGAAGCACGGCCGCGGCGCGCGGGTGCTCCTTGCTAAAAGCCTCCTCGAGCATGTGGCTGTCCCACCGTGTTAGGTTGGCCGGTGTCCAGTCGCCTCGAATGAACTTGTGGGCGACCTCCCACGCCTTGGCCGCCTCGGCGTCCAGAGCTTCGCCCTGCCGGACCTTGCCAGCGCTCTTCAGGGCAAGCATGCGTAGCTCCCCGGATCGTGGCGGGTGAGGGTGCGCCTCGCGCAGCCACAGGACTGTAGCGGCCAGCAGCAGCTCGTCGTCTACGTCAGCCAGCACGCCCAACCAGACCTCTTTCTGCTCCTTGGTTAGGTTGCGTGAAACCCGGTCGCCGTACTCGGCAACCAGCACCTCAAAACACCTCGATATCGCTGTCGGTGATGCCATCGTTGTCATCCGGCCCGAGCGCCCCCTGCCCAAAAAGCGATTGCTCCTTGAGGGCTGCCCAATCTTGCAGCTTGCGTTGAGCTGCGGCAAACCGCTGCTGGGCGCCAGCGGTGTTGTTGTGTCGATGCAAGTCCGTGTCGGCCATGCCCTTCTTGGGGTGCAGGCCCTGCCACTGGTTCGCGGTGGACTCCTCCATCATCCATATGAGGAGCTCGCGGCCATGCTGCTGCCATTTCTTGCCCGTAAGCCAGAGGCGGCAGGTCTTTTCGGTCCACGCCCTGGCGCGAATGTCCTCGCGCATGAGGTGGTACTCGGTCCAGGCGTGCGTCAGCAGACGGTCGTCTTTTAGCGGCGGCTCATGCAGCATGCGGCGCCACGGCTTTTCTCCAGTTGCGCGGCGGGCCTTGAGCTCTCGCTGTACGACCCACGGCAAAGATAGCGCGTTGCGCTCGACCAGGCCGACGCCGGCCAGTTCGTCCCAGGCTGCTCGCACTTGCGCCGCGTCCATGCGCAGGCTGGCGGCGAGCTCGAACTGCATCTCATCAGGTGTTGGAAACGGGAGCACCCGCTCGCTGTTCCTGGCCATCCAGTTCATCATCCATACGGCCACGGCCAGGCCGCCGTGCGACAACTTCGCACAAGCGGCCTCCCATGCCAGTACGTCTATGCAGAGCACTGGTCGTTCAGGCATTCTTCCTCCAAACCGTCCAGCCAAACAGACGCACGGCAGCCCACATGGTGTAGCGCTTCACCTTGTTGACGCCAGCCTCGCGCATCATGCGCCTGAAGATGCCGTCCGCGTCTTTGCGGCTGACTTCCCGCGTCACGTACAGATGGTCGTGAATGACGGCCGCTTTGAGATACCGCCCGAACGGCGGCAAAACGTGCCACAAGAAGCGCGGCACGGATGCACCGTCGGTAGTAAAGCCGGCGTCTACGAAGAACTGCTTTTCGGCGCCTGTATAGCGCAGGGGCCTGACAAGGGTCCATTCGCCCTTGCCGCCGCTGGGCTCCCTGATCACTAGATCGTCAATAAACGGCATCAGCTTACAAGGAGCTCCTCAAGCTCTGCTGCGGTGTAGGCGATGAACCGGCCCGACCGGCTGCTACCGATTCGGCCAATGTGTTTCATCACCGACTCCCGGTCGTAGAACCGAACGGTTCCGTTGACGAGCGGCCCACCGTACTCCGCATCAAGGTCGATAGCAGGCTTGGTGCCGCCGATGTCGAAGCGGTTAATGTGGACTTCTTGGACCCCGCTGATCATCACCGCTGCCCGGTTCTTCTCAGGGCGATCCGTGTCAGGGCTGTAGCGAAGCCCGTTGATCCACAGTTCGGGGCAGGAGTACATCCCCTTAGGAATGGGCTCATCATCCTTGTAGAGGCGGGGCTGCCACCACGGAACGTCCTTTCCGTTGGCGACCCAAGCTCCCTTGTAGGCATCCGTCCACACCGCGAGCGCGCTGATCGCGTTGAACACGTTGACCCCAGTCAGAACGATGGGGCCGCAGAAGCCAGCGAACGTGATTTCCGATGCGTCACGAAATTCGTGGTAACGAGCGTTGATCACGATCGCCTGGATGTGGGCTGACCCATTCAGCCCACTAGGGGGCTGCACCGGGTTGCCATGGTAGTAGCCCGACTCCGTACGCCCGCCCCTGCTCGTCACTTGGATGGCGTTGCCGCCCGTGTCTGCAAAGTCGCAGTTGTAGATGAGCAGGTTGCGGACATGCTCGCAATAGACCGAGTGCTCTCTTGCCGAGTCGAACCTAGAGTTCAGGAGAAAAAGGGAGTGATCAGACTGCGGGTGCAGGTGCATCTTGCAGCCGTAGCCCTTCCACTCTGTAGTGCCCGGCTTCTTCGAGAACGTGCAGTCGTCAAAGTACAGGGTGCCCGCAAAGTCGGCAGCCTTGTCAGAGTTGAAGTAGTCTTCGCCCTCCGTCACGCCGTCAGGCTGGTGGTCTTGGACGCCAGCGGCGAACATTGCACCGTCGGGCTGTAGGAGTACCCTGGTAAAGCAGGCCCGGTTGAACCTGCCTTCGGTGTAGATGCCAGTTACGGTGGTGCCAGAGAGAGCCCCAGGCGCAGCGGGGTTGACGATTTTTCCCTTCCAGTTCTCCGTGATAGGGTACACCGGCTCCTCTAAGGCGCGGGGAATAATCGGCTCCGGCGGCGGGCTCCAACCATCGGGCCCAGGCTCAGGCTCAGGCCCAGGCCCAGGCTCAGGCCCAGGCCCCGGTTGCGGGTGGTTCACGCGGTTGTCCAGCCGCGCAACGATGGCGTCAAGGTCCGACTGCACCCCTTGAAGCGCTATCAGCATCTGCTTCTCGAACGGATCGTCACTCATCTTTCTGTCCTCCTGGAAAATCGTCGCTGTAGGGGTCGTTGTCGCCCCATTCCTCAATCGGCGGGCACGCGCACTCAAACGCGTGCTTGTCGTGAACCGTGCAGTACCAATCCTGGCACAGTTCGCACATGATCCAGACCATCTATTGCTGGTCCGGGTCCATAGACTTGGCGGCGCCGTCAAACAGGTCGATCACGTTCACCATGTCTTCGCTGGTAGGCGGCGCATCCTTCTGCGGTTCGGGATCAGGCGTCTCGACCTGCTGCTCCAGCGGGTGCACTTCAGCCTTGACCTCGCGCTCCTGCCACTGCTCGACCTCATCCTCGAGCATGATGCCTCCGATGCCGTAGGCTAGGCGGGCGGCCTGACAGAACGCCCTGTTTCGCAGCATACGGTTCGGCATGTTCCGCCATGGCTCCGTGTTGCGCTTGCACTCCTCCAGGTACTCCCGCACGGTCGTGGGCTTGGCCTTGCGCTTGTCGTGCACGCTGCACTCGACCCAGCTTCCGTCATCTGCATAGGCAAAGGTAGTGCCGTCGTGGTTGGGCTGGCGGGCGACCAAGGCGGCCCAGCCGTCGTAGCCCATCATGGGGACAATGCCCCCACCCTTGGCCGGGAACGCGTACAGCTGCTTGAGGAACGGGTTGAGGCCGTACTGGTCAGCCACGGCAAGGAAAGCCATGACCTCTTCTTTCTTGGCCTGCGGTGACGGCATGACCGTCCGCATCACGGTGTCGTAATAATCCTTTGCGCTAACGCCGGTGGCGGAAGCCAAACGGTGCAGTAGCGCGCCCGGAGCGCCGTTAGTAGTAGTCAGTTCAGTCATTGGTCTCGTACGGGTAAACGGTGAACGCCCCATCGGGCAAGTCGGGGTCAGCGGTGATTTGAATGCCGAGTGCTGTGAACGTCGTCACGGCAGTCAGGTCGCCGGGGATGTAG
>Ga0208162_1000084_pt1 | contig 45565 bp, 55 predicted proteins | sample CB_VirMetaG_4_FD_184539 | JGI IMG/M metagenome (GOLD analysis project Ga0208162, IMG submission 184539) | Freshwater to marine saline gradient viral communities from Chesapeake Bay - CB_1508_1M Viral MetaG (SPAdes) (version 4) | ecosystem: Environmental > Aquatic > Marine > Coastal | place: USA... | reverse complement strand
GTTCTTCATGTGTGTATTATAACACAAGAACCCTGGGTGTCCAGGGTTCTCTCAGATATATCAGAAAATTTCTACCTCAATTGTGTATCGAGTTGAGTCAGGAATGTAGTTGAGTGTCCTTTGGCCTATACTTAGAGTGATGTCCACAGCGTCAGCGGGGAACTGTTCATTGAACGGATCCACTCCCTGGCCCCACGAATCAAACTCGGCGTGCAGCGTGTGACGGATGCCTTGAGCGTCTCGGTAGCCCAGAGACACATCCATGTCCCAGCCGAAAGCATAGTCGAAGGAGGCGTAGACGCTACGGCCAGCGATAGCAGTGTAAGGCAGCACGATCATGCAGTCCAGGTCGCCGTGGTGAATGTAGCCTTCAACCACAAACCTATCTGCCTCAGCCACGATGGGCTCAGTAGAGAGGAACGAGTCGTTCATAGGCTCATCCGCAGAGTAACACGGTGGAGGAGAGCTACGCCCTTCAGTGGGACTGGAGGAGCTACTGCCGCATCCTACGAGAGCGAGAGCAGCAAGGAGGAAAAGGAAGAGGGTGATAAGCATTGCTTGATATTCAGAATTGCGTTCTTGCATGGTGATATTATCGACATTGGGGCTAACAGACTTTAGCCCTTCTGCGACAATATCCGTGCGGCACACGAAAGGTGTGTCAAGAATCATCAGAAAATACCATCACCAAATGAGCGATCCTTGGCATGGTCAGCCGCGTTCTCACAATCGAACAGGTAACCCTCAGGCTTGTAGCCCCAGCAGGTGTTCATCACATATCCACGATGCCTGTTTTTGGTAATATAGTCCCTGGCATCCGCATGATCCTCGAAGATCAGAACGGGAGCAGCGGTGTAGGTACGAGAAGTAAGGTAGTAGTAAAGATGTCGGTTCATAGCAGTATTATAGCAAATCAGGCAGAAAGTACAAGAGCTTTCTCTTGAAACCATGTAGGAACACAGCCACCAAGGTCCCAGTCCCAGGTGATACGCTTGCCCTCGACGAGCTTCTTGTAGACGTAGTAGCCTTGGTAAGCCTCTACGGTGTCGTCACGCTTGCATTCGTCAGGCATACATTGAGGGGGAGGCGTGAAGCCATTGCAGGGCAAGCTGGGAGGGTTGTGGCACAGGACATGCTTGAGCTTGGTCCATGAGGCGTGCTCTTTTCCACGGCGCATGAAGAACTCGTTAGCAAGGTTGTGCCACAGGTCGTATAGCCAAGTGTAGTGGTCTGTAGACTCACGGACCCAGATCGTGCTGGGATGGTTCTTGTGAGCGATCTGGTAGCAGTCTTCTGCCCAAGGGCTGTTAGTCACACGGTGTGCGGTGGACAGGAGTTGAGCGTACTCAATCATCATTTTGGAGCAGTGAACATCGGCATGGTCGATGGCTGCTTGCTGAGGACATTCGTGCAGGTAGAAAATGTTCATCGTAGTTTCACGGTTGTAGGAGCGAAAGGTCCTATATAATACAAAGGAACTGCAATCATGTCACACAAAAAGCAAGAAATCCAAGAAGACCTTCGAAAGTGGGTACAAGAAAAATGGGTAGACATTGGCGCTCCAGACGGGAAAGGGGGCTACAAACCTTGCGGAAGATCCAAAGGTGAGAAGCGAAAAGGATACCCTAAATGTGTCCCCGCAGCCAAAGCGAGGTCCATGAGTAAAGGAGAAAAACGCTCCGCAGTCAAGAGAAAACGAGCCGCAGGTAACGCTGGGCCTAAACCTACAATGGTGAAAACTAAAATGAGAGAGCAAAGAATACAATCACTTCAAGAAAAGCTTTGCGCTAGAGGCAAGGCCGCTGCCAAACGTAAGTTCAGGGTGTATCCTAGCGCATATGCCAACTTGTATGGCTCTGCTGTCTGTAGTGGTAAGGTAACCCCTGGCGGGAAGAAGAAGAAGAAAAAGAAGAGTAGAAAGAACGAATCCTCATACTACAACATAGGCTTGGTTATTCTAGAAACTCTAGAAAGAATAAAAGGTAAGGGGGGATTTAGCAAAGCAAAAACTAATCCTGACCCCAGAACAGCGCCCACGACTAAAGCACTATTCGGTAAGACTAGCAAGGCTCAACGTCGTAAGTTGGGAAAGGAGGAACTTCCCTCAGGTGCCGAAAGCCTTACTCCACAAACAGGGAAAATTCCTGGTCCAAAGCCTGGGGAGAAGCCAGGGCGGGAAGACTCTCACACCGTCTACCATGACATGGGCATGGTCATTGCCGAAATGATGGGGCTTGTCAAGAATGTTGTTAAAGCCGCTGCTAAGACAAAAGCCGTTCAGAGTGTTGCCAAGAAAGTGGGACAGAAAGTAGTAGACAGTGGCAACAAAAAGATCAAGGACGCAGAGACGGGGGAAGCCAGTGGTCAGCCACCCCGTAAGGTTAGAGATACCGCAATGTCAGGACATCGTAGACTAAAGATAGGCCAAGCTATTAAATCCATTGGAGATAACAAGTGATTAACGAAGCTTACAAGGCACTAGGTATTCTCATTGTAGAGAAGAAGAAAGGTGTGATGCCCAAGATGAAGATGGGCGTGCATAAGAGCCGTGCGGGGGGATTGACCTCTAAAGGGGTAAAAGCTTATAGAGCAGCTAACCCTGGTTCAAAACTAAAGACTGCGGTGACCACGAAGCCCAGTAAACTCAAGAAAGGATCCAAGCGTGCAAAGAGGAGGAAGTCTTTCTGCGCTCGTATGGGAGGCATGAAGAAAAGACTTACCTCCTCTAAGACTGCTAACGATCCTGATTCACGCATCAACAAAGCTCTTCGTAAGTGGAACTGTTAATATGATGGACCTCATCGCTGGAAAAAGAACTTATTCCTACGCTGTCTCTGCTGTGACCCCAGGAACGACGGCTTCAGGATTCCCTTTTGTTGACTCGTCAGGTGGAAGAATCAAATGCAACTATGCTAAGATCATGGTGCATTATGATTTCGACTCAAATGGTAGTGAGGTAGATCATGCTGTTGCATGGATCGAACCCAGTGGACCTAATCAGTTAACTAACTTCAGCATGGTGGAGGACCCTGGTATATCTCATGAGTATACCACAGCAGATATTGCAGCAGGGAATGTTTCAGGAGTCTTAGGTCAGTGCATTTTTGCCGCTGTCAACACTCCAGGGGTCGCTGAGTTTAAATGCGATAATGGGGCGATTATGGACTCTGTGAATATTAGAATTGAAGATCATCCCAAGAACTCATCACATGAAGGCGAAATCACCATAGAAATAACCTATGGCAACATCACCCCATTCAACACACTAAGACAAGATCGTTACGATAGAGGTTCTTGATCCTCCTTTGCGTAGTTATCCCAGTTGATGTCATTAAAGATGTCAGTGATCTCTTGTAGAAGAGCATCAAAGTCCATGTTGACCGCACCTGAAGTGTCTACGTTTTCTTTTTCTTTACTCATGATTTAGGAATAGGCGAGCATTGCCCAGTGCATCCACCCGATGCGTTACAGTTAATACATTCAGTCATCTTTCTCGTCGTAGCGTCTCATCGCTAGGAGCCCGTAACCTACAATGTCCTGCCACGGATTCTCACTGAAAGCTTTTGGGTCGTTAGCGATTCGGAATAGTTTATCTAGTATACGAGCGATTGTCAATAGATCATCATATTGATTTAATTGTATACCATTAGGGAACATCTGACGAAGGCACTCCCCACTACGTCCGAAGGAATCACCGTAGGCATTTTGTTTAGCTTGTACTAGCTGCCCTACGTCCCAGCCAATACTGTCGTAACTGTCACTCGATTTCATTTAGTAGTTCCTCTACCCGTTTTTTCATCTCCAAGCAAGCCATGTATGACCCTTTTGCAAAGTCTGCGGTGGATTCATTGCGGTCATTGACAGGGCACTTATTATACAAATCAATCCAATAGGCTGCATGTTCCGAGATGCATTTCTTTACCTCGTTCAACGTCAAAGAGCAATACGACTCTTTCTTCGTCGCTTCTGTTGTATGCTGAGTGTTCTTGTGTGTCATCGAATAATAGTAGTTGTCCTGGCTCCCAGGAGATAAGTTTCTTGTTTACTATCATACCACAGTCGTCAGGTATTTTTATACCTAAATGATATCTGTATACTTGATCAGTAAACCCTGTGTGCGGAGCAATCTCTGTCCCAGGCTTTAGAATAGAGAATGATGCATTGACGAGTCCTGGGATATCCTTAAGTAACTCCCAAGTCTTCGGGCATAACTTAATACCGTCTTCAAAGACTTGATCAAAAAAAAGAAACGGGAAGACATCCCAATCCCCCGTGTAGAGATCTCTTTCAAAGTAAGGCGTGGCACCATGAATTTTGAGATACTCTTCAAGGATGTCTTCCCAGTGTTCCTTTAGTTTTTCTACCCAGGTCATGCCTTATTATAGTGGTACACCCGATAGGATTTGAACCTATGACCTACGGATTAGAAGTCCGTTGCTCTATCCACTGAGCTACGGGTGCGTTGTATGGTCGGGGTGAAAGGATTCGAACCTTCGACCTTCCGCTCCCAAAGCGGACGCGCTACCAAGCTGCGCCACACCCCGTTACATGTTACACGCTTTAAAAGAGAATAACACAAATAGAATAATATAAAAACCTACCCAGCAACCGCCGTTGTATTCTTCTTTTACTTGCATGATAATATGTATATTGGAGCCAGATGTCAGACTTGAACTGACGACCGCTGCTTTACAAAAGCAGTGCTCTACCACTGAGCTAATCTGGCGTGTATGGTGGAGGTGGCGCGAATCGAACGCGCGTCCAGGAAGAACGTAGAACTTTAACCTGTGGGCTATAATCGTCCCGCTTTCGCTGTCCAACCTGTCGATACCGTTTCACCCCCGATGTATGGTAGGGATGGCGGGATTCGAACCCGCACTTGACAGATTTTAAGTCTGTTGCCTCTGCCGATTGGGCTACATCCCCTGGCTCCCCGAGCAGGGTTCGAACCTGCGACACAGCGGTTAACAGCCGCTTGCTCTACCAACTGAGCTATCGGGGAATCAGGCAGTACGCCTCAAACGATTTCTGTCCTGCCTTCTTGCGGTCACGCTTCACTACAAAGAAGTTGGGATCAACACCCTTCTTCATACGAAACTTCTTGTAGTGCTCGATGTACTCCTCAGCTTTCTTCTCGTTGCGGAAGAAGCCGAAAGTAATCTTATCAGACTTCTTCAGCTTGATCGACATCCTCATCCTCCAGGCCAAGAAGTCCTTTTAGATCGACGATAGCCTGAGCAACAGAGTCCTGCTGGCTTTTTGCATTTCTAAGTTGGGCTTCCATCTGCTCGACGGCTCGATCAATTTGCTCTTGCGCTTGTTCAGCCCCCTCAAGAGCTTCAGAAAGGTATTTTTCTGCTAGTTTAGTATCCATAATAATTAATTTGGTTTGGTGTTTGGTCCTCCAGGGTGGAATCGAACCACCTACCAATGCTTTATAAGAACACTGCTCTGACCAATGAGCTACTGGAGGGTGGTCTGGTTCGAGGAGGTGTGTTCTGACAGCGGTGGTTACCCACTCGCTCCTCCTCGACATTACATTATACCCCAGTCTTCAGAGATTTCATACGGAAGAGACGTTATATTTTTCGGTGTCGATGATTTTCACCTCACCTCGCACGATCCTGGGCTTGTAGAACTCATCACCATTTTTGGGGACAAGCTGGTTCAGGATGGCATCTGCAACCTTATCGGAGACGTTGTTCTTGATGAACCTAGCGATGTTCCTGGCCCCATACTCGCGGGAGTACCCCTTGTCCGCAACAAACTCTACAAGAGCATGAGTGGTCATGATGGGTAGCTTCTCCAAGTGTAGAGCAGCAATATCCTTCACATCCTTTTTAGAAAGTGGTTTGAACACTACAGTATCATCAATACGGTTTAGGAACTCTGGGCTGAAGTGTCTCTTAACAGACTTCTTGATAACACTCTCGCTAACAGAATCGGAAACTTCTTCTTTACTAGACATGAAGCCAACAGACTCCCGCTTGATCTCTCCAACACCCTGGTTAGATGTAAAGATAAAGATCGACTGGGAAAAGTCTAGAACCTGTCCCATGTTATCAGTACAGGTGCCGTCATCAAGAAGACTCAGCAAGAAATCGTACAGCTTATGGTGAGCCTTCTCAATCTCATCGAACAAGAACACCCAACTGTTACTCTTCTCTGCCTTCTCAGCCAGCAGAGACTTCTCTGTGTGACCTACATAGCCTGGAGGAGATCCGATAAGCTTGGCGTACTCATGCCCACCAGCATACTCAGCGCAGTTGATCTTGTAGAAGTTACCACTGAACTTCTCTCCCAGCAGCTTTGCAAGTTGCGTCTTACCCACGCCTGTAGGGCCGACAAAGAGAAACGAGGACTGTCCAGAGAGTCCAGAGGCCATAAGCTTCAGAGAGCGCATCAGAGCCTTGATAGCAGCCTCCTGGCCCACAATGTTCTCTAGCAGATAATCTTCCAACCTCTTCAATTCCTCGATTGACGACAAAGCCACGGGAAGCTGTACGCCCTCTTCAGTCTCCCTCTGAGTTACCCCCAGAAGCTGCTCCTTCAATCTAGCTATAGCATTATTATTACTAGGGTCCTTGAAGAAGGTCTCAGAGTTTAGGTCTTCACAGATGAAGTTAAGAGAGAAGGGTGGATACATTCGGATGATAGCTTCATATGCGGCATCCACACCCTCCTGCATCAACTCAATGTCATCATCGGGAAAAAGTTCAAAGAAAGCATCAACGTCTATGAGAAACTTTCTGACAATGAACGTCTTGTACTCATCGAACTTAATCGGCTGTGCCTCTGTTCTAATCTTTTCTCGAAGCTGATTGTACAACTCCATCTCCTCTTCCACAACAAGACCTTTGAGGTTAAGGATTACATCAAGCTCAGGGCATACAACCCTATATGTTTTGCGCTCACTCATTTAATAAATTGTCTAATTCGCTGAATACAGAATTTTCGGAACCTTTAGAAGCCTTGGTGATGTTGTCACCTTTAGACTCCTCCATTTTTACAACTAGGTTGAGTATCTTGACCACATTATTCTTAGATGCTTGAGCTACTTTAAGTGCATCAACCATCAGACTCTTAGCAGTAGAGTCCTGTGGATTATCGTCAACCATGCCTCTGAAAAATCTATGAGCATCGAGAGCCAGCTTCCTGTCTTCTCCTGCCTCATCAATCAACTTCTTAGCAATTCTCTGAATCCTGGTGGGGCCGAGGATCGCGTTCTTGGGGACATAATTTGTTGGCATGTCAATTTCCCTCCTTATTATCTAGGGACTCTGCGATCTTTTTTTGTACATACCAAGTAACAATGTCTTCCCACTCGCCATGAGTTAGCTCTAGGCCGAAGGGCTTCCAGGGTAGAATCTCATTTTTTAGCATTAGGATCACCGAGGATTTCAACAAATGCCAGATGTGCATCCTTCATCTCAACTCCTGGAGGTAGATCGAATGATGTTTTGGTATCTCTAATTGCTTGAACGATGTCTACCTTTTCTGGGTACTCCATCTCTAGCTCTAGATGAACCTTAAGTGTTCTGTTAATTAGATCCCTGCGCCTGTTCTTGGCAGTGAAATCTAACTTAGTTTTTTCTTGCTTGCTAAACCAATTCTTCATTTTATTGTTCCTGTATAGTGAATGACAAGAGCATATCTTGTGCCCTTTGTTATTTTATTCACTTGATGTTGTGTAAACCCGTCCCACACTAGGGCTGACCCAACTTCTTTCTCACCCCCTATCATAGTCTCTTCTCCCATAGAATTAAAAATGACAGTCTCTCCTCCTTCAAAATTATCATTAAGAAGGATCGCAGCAGTTGCTACGATAGGTGGGCGTATGCCGTTTGGTCCTGAGTCCCAATCGCAGTGCGACTCGAAGAAGCCACCTTCTTCATACTTCAAAATCCAAAACCCGTGGTGCCCTGTAACCACATCACATACCGTGTTAGAGAAGCTCCAGTTGATATGCCTCAGGAAGCTCTCTCCGATAGAAAATAGGTCAGGAAGAACAGAGATGATCTTCTCATCATTGTTCGTCCTGACCTTAGAAAATGGGTTGGCGATCTGATACTCAAGACACCAAGGATTGTAAGACCATTCAGATCGCTTCCCCCGTTCGTCAACCAACTCCATGAGTGTTTTAGCACACTCTTCACTGATCACATTTTTTGCTGTCAGATAGGCGGGAGCAGGGTTATTTACTTTTACGTCTTGCATTGAATTTCTCAAACTCTTCCTCTTCTTCGTACTCATCGTGCTCGAAAGAGTTCATCACATTATAGGATTGATTGAGTTGAGTCTTCTTTGGTTTACGCTGTTTCTTTTTACTAGAGGTGTTGTAGTCCTCTCTGTCTTTTCTATACGTGTGTCCCATTAGCTAAAAAGGCCGAATTCATCGTCGTCCTCTTGAGAGTATCGCAAAGATATCGCTGCCAAGGCTCTAGATACTTTTCCATCCATCGGGAAAGCCATAGCGACCGATTCCGTCAGGTCGTCCCAGTACATACTGCCGCAGCTAGGATCTTCTTCCATCATGTCGTACACTAGATTGTAGAGACAGCAGTTCCTGTAATACTTCAGAAATTCAGGAGAGCCATGATCTATAAGCTCTTCACCGTTTTTTCTGTTTAAAAAGAAATTTATCTGGGCGACAGTGATGTACAAGCCATCCTCATCAACCATCAAAGGTTCTCTGTAGTCTCCTTCCAACATGATAATAAACGAGGGAGGGGTGGACGGGGGAAAACACCCCTCCCTCTAAGAATTAGTTGAGAGCAACGCCCTCACTGTATGTAGAGGCAAGCTCCCACAGTTGTTGGTTCAAATTCACATCTTTTTGAATGTTCGAGATGGAGCGAACCATTCGGTTAGTCCCCTCGTTGCGGAAACCTCCACGGAGCAGATTCTCTTGAGCCACGTTGAACGTGCGCCAAAGATCAGTACCCGTGTCCGCTTCACGGCGAGGCGTGGAGAGGTTTTTCAGGATGCTCTCATGCGGAGAGTCCCAGCGAAGCTTTGCGGCATCAGCAAAGAAGTCCTTACGGCTGCGCTCAGAAAGCTCCGTCCCTTGCCAGCTACCGATCTTATCCGCGATTTCCGAAGATTGGGTGATAAGCTGACGAGAAGCGTCCTGCACCTGCTTGGCCTCGAAGCCAATGTGACGAATATGGATCCTGCCGAAATCTTGTTCGGAGATCACCATCCCGTTAGAGCAGATCATGCGGAAGATGCCCCCTTGTAGGGTGTACCCTCCGAGGCCATTGTGAGCGTTGATGAGAAGCATCTCAGGGAAGCTGTCGCCAGCGCCAAACTTCTCCATGTCCATGTCTTCGTGACGGAGGCGGATAATGTGCTTGGCGTGATCCTTGCTCCACTTACGAGCACTGACCTGCTGGGCCTTCCAAGCGGTCCAACCCTCATCCTGTAGGATGGACAGGATTTCAGTGGTGGGGAGGAAGGTGTACCGATCAGATACACGGCCCTCTTCGGGAGCAGTAGCGAAAGCAGCGGGAGCGTACTTGCGGATGAGTTCTTCGTTCTTGATAGCAACCATAGGAGTGTCCTCTTGTGTTTGTTGAGTGTGAGTTCTGCCGAACGTGGCGTCAAACGCGCCATTGATCATTCTTGAAAGCTCTTCGTAGAATTTGTCGTCCATGTCGTAATGCCTCGTTCGGTCCCCCTATTATACTCGTTCAGCGATTAGTTGCAATCGGAAACGCCAATTACTTTGCGAAGTTCAGCAAATTCTTCGCCTAAGAAGCTCTCGTAAAAGGACTTACGTTGGAACTTCTTGTCTCCGAAAGTGAACCACGCACCACTCTGCTGCACGATCCCGTCTACCACAAGGAAGTCTAGGAGCCCTTCGTAAGGGTCCAGGCCCTCGTCATACATCAGCTTGAACGTAGTCTCGCGGAATGGAATGGATACCTTGTTCTTGGTGTTCCTGAGCCTTCCCTGGATACCGATGATCTGCTTGTTCTCATCCTTGATAAGGTCAGAGGTCTTGTTCGAGATCGTCTTCATGTTGACGCCCAGGTAGTATTCAAGGCTCTTGCCTCCTGCTGCCTGGGTTTCTGGGTTCCCATACATGACGCCCACCTTGTTACGGATCTGGTTGATGACCACTAGGCCCACCTTGTGCTTGCGTAGCAGGGGATTGATCTTGCGTAGACAGGCACCCGTGCTCTTGGCCCTGACGGCTCCCTGCATGTTGTTGCCGTCGTAGTTCTCTGCCTCGAACTCAGCCTTAGAGGGAGAGACAGCAATACTGTCGTATGCGATCACGATAGGAGTGTCTGCGTCTGTCTCTCTGATGGCCTTGATCGTGTCCTCGATGACCTGGAAGCAATCTTCTAGCGTGTCAGGAGCAGCGTAAATCAACTTCTTAGGGTCTAGGCCCAGGCTCTCAGCAAACTCTGGGTTATAAGCATTCTCAGAGTCCACAAGCATGGCGTAGTAGCCTTTGTGCTGCGCGTCCTTCAGGATGTGCGTAGCGAACACAGTCTTAGCTGTGGATGCCTCACCCATGAACTGTGTGATCATACCGATAGGGATGCCTTTGGTGTAGTCCCCGCTGATGACACGGTTGAGGGCGTAGCTCCCTGTGGAGACGAAGCCCATGTCTGTAATCTGATCGGAAAGGAGGCCCGCGTTCTTGAGCCTGTCTAATACTGTTTTGTCCATGCCTTATTATAGATCTTTTGACTTTTTAGCCACTATAAACCACATCTTTAATTCCGTACTTGTGAATCAATCCCATGCAGCAAGGGCACGGTTTAGCCAGCAGATCATTAGCTCTGTAAACGTACATCGTAGCCCCTTTGATGTTTATCCCCTGTCTGATAGCCTTGTAGATAGCATGACTCTCAGCATGAAGAGTTGACCATGCACCTGACCCGTACTTAGGATGTGTTTTCCTAGAATTAGGAGCAGCCACTAGGACCTTATTGCCCTTTGCTATGGCTGCTCCCATTTTGAAACGATGATCAGATTTTTCAGATTGTTTGATAGCTGCCCTCATGGGCGGCGTCGGCTCAAGGTCCATCAAAAGCTTCCTGGATTATAAACACCCTCTCCTGTGATCTTTACTCTCGGAGCACAGTTACCCATGTACCTCTCAAGAGTGCTGGGCTTCTCCTTATTAGGATCACAGTCGAGGCAGCGTGCTTCTTTCTTACCTTCTTCGTAGTTTTCCATCTTCATGTAAACAGACCAAAAAGCATCACACTCAGTGCAATAAAATTCGTAGTCAGGCATCAGCGGTTGTCTCCCGAACCACCAAGGACTCCTCTTTCTTTCCTGTCTCCAAGCTTCATAATGTTTCTTCTGGCTACCGTCTCTAGGTCAGTGCCTAGTTCCGTTGCAATCTGTGCCACATACCAAAGAACGTCACCTAACTCCTTTGCAAGCTGATCAATGTCATTCACATCGGCTTCGCCTCCTTTGTCTCGGAGAATCTTCTTGTATTTGTTGCAAAGCTCCCCAGCCTCACCTGCTAGGCCCAAAATAGGGTAGTTGAGTCCTTCGGGGTAAATTGCGGTTTCGTTTGCTTGAATCTGATAATCGTTTAATTTCATTTTATGTCTCCAAATACTTCTACTATTTCTCTAAATCGGTGACGCTCTACTGAATCGCACTCTCCGTGGCACGCCTGAAACACCTTGTTTATATTAAGAGAAAGCGAATCATCTTGTTCTTCCTTCAGTGACGAACCTATCGCAAGTTCAGGCATAAAGTAGCGGTCACCTGGGCGCATATCTGGGTTAGCAGACCAACAACCGATACCTTTTTTGATTCTAAAGTAATTCAGGGTGAAGTCGTCTGACGTAGGAAAGAATTTTATTTTATCCATGTTAAAAATGTCTTCCTTGTCAAACCAGTGAGGCTCGTAAGTAACTCCCGCATGTCCTACAGAGTAGTTAAACACCCACCCAGGCTGATATCTTCTAGTTGCTAACCTACCCCAATCCCATTCAAAGTTTTTGAGATCATCACCAACCAAATCCATAGAAAGAACATTCATCGCTGCCTGTTCTCCTGTCTCCAGGTGTTTGTTAACAAGACGTTCCAGCAACTTTGGGTGAAACTCCGTATCGTCGTCCACCGTCACTATTATACAATCTTCATCGTATACTTTTTCTAGTGTTGGGATGATTTTTCTGTGCGACCCATAGTTTTCTACCCAGCACACCTCTATGAGCGGATCTTCCACAATCTTTCTAAGATCCTCGTTTGTTATTTCTTTGTCCTTGAAGCCTTCATCCAGTTTGAATGGCTCCTCGGAAAGATTAACATAGATTTTGTCTGGAGTAAGAGTTTGCTCTACCAAAGAGCGCAAAGTAATCGCCAAAGATTTCTGACGGTTGAATATGGAGGTCAGAGTGACATATACAGGTTTCTTCATACTGTATTTAGTTTAAATCACATCTGAGTTTTGATCCATTCTAAGGTTTTCCTCATGCCCTGGCGCAGTTTCATGGTGGGTCTCCAATCTAGAAGATCTTCAATCATGAAATTGTCAGAGCATCTTCCCATGACACCTACAGGACCATCAATGTTAACCACTTCAACGTCTTCATTGTCAGCAAGCTCTAAAGCCATCTTAGCTAGATCGTTGATAGAAATCATCTCATCAGACCCAATGTTAATTACCTCAGTAACTTCAGACTCCATGAGACGCCGTACAGCTTCAACACATTCGTCAATGTACATAAAGGATCGTGTCTGCGTGCCTGGACCCCACACCTCCATTTTTCTTTTTGGTCTGGGGACTCTAGCTTCGTCCATCATGGTCGCACTCATTTTCGGCACGTTAACCTCTAAGGCTTTTCGACACATGGCAGCAGGGGCTTTCTCTTTTCCACCTGTCCATGTGCCATGAGGTCCGAAAATGTTATGGAATCGTGCGATGCGAACTTCCATTTCGTGATTTCTAGCAAAAGCTCTCCACATACGCTCAGAAAACAGCTTCTCCCAACCATACTCTGAGTCGGGGTTTGCGGGATAAGCCGAATCCTCTACGCAGTTTGGGTTATTTGGGTCTGTCTGGTTCTCCCCTGGGTAGATGCACGCCGAGGAGGAATAAAACACTTTGGGCTTCTTGTTCCTGCACGAAATAGCGTGCGCCACATTAAGATTTATTGTGGCTGAGTTGTGCATTACAGCCGCGTCATTATCTCCAGTGAAAATATACCCAGCACCCCCCATGTCCGCAGCCAACTGATACACTTCGTCAAACTCACCGAACTGAATGAGGCGATTAACTTCTTCAGCTTTTCTAAGATCGAAAAGACCTTCACTCAATGCCTTGGTACTAATTTGATACCATTCCGTTAGCGGCTTAATATCAACTGCTACCACCTTATAGCCCTCACTAATAAGGCGCTTAACCATGTGGCCTCCAATAAAACCACCCGCTCCACATACTAGTGCTTTTTTCATAATATTTCTTTAATAAAGTATTCCGCTCGTTTTTTGTAGGTGTGATTTTCAGCCAACTTCAAACCCTCTCGCTCTATGGAGTTCCGAAGGTCTTCGTCGGATAGGAGTAGACTTATCGCTGTAAGTAACTCTTTTTCGTCTGAGTAGAACATGCAATTATGCTTGTCAATAAACCCCAGCCTATCATATGCCTCATTATAGTTTGTGACCAGTGCCGTTCCACATCCAATAGTTTCAAAACTTCTGTAATTTACGTCAACTGCAATGTTACAATTAAAATGAACTTTATATGAATTTATAGCGGACACCATATCTTCACCTATGACGAATATATCTTTTTGTAGTTTAAAGTTATTATCAAGCAATGATAACAAACGCCCCCTATTGTTAATGTTGCCACAAAAACCTACATCATGCTTCTTTTCAATGTCTAGGGGTTTAACAAGCGTATCATCGTATGCATTAGGGAACCATGTGCTGTCCTCATCAACAAGCTGTAGAGTTGATTGGAGTATTTTAGTATACTTACCCCTAACAAACTCCTCCCTATAAGGAGGCAACCCCCTAACATGAGCGTCTATGGACCATAGATATTTTTTACAGTCTACCATGCTTAGATCAGGCACCCATCCCGTCTGGTCGTAATTTTCTAAGTTTATTATGACATCAAAAGAATTGAAGTCTAGGCTATCTTCATAGGTATCATGACCGAGCCCCCAAACAGTACACTCATGCCCTAATTGAACGAAAGCTCTTTGTAAGGAAAAACACTCTCTAAATCTTCGATTCTTATCATGCCTTCCGTTTTCCTGTATAATTAAAATTCTCATTTTAATTTAAAAAAACTATTACCTTCTGTGGCTTCTACAAAAGTATACCCTACGGAGGACATATACTCATGTAAAGTAGATCTAGGCATGGAGTGTTCCACACAAACTAGTGAGGGTCTATATTTTTCCCAATCATTAGAACGCAAGACTTCCATGTCTACCCCCTCGCAATCAATGGATAAAAAATCAACATGATCAAGCTCCTCTAGAATAGAGGATAACTTAACCACCCGTACCTGGGTAGGTTCTACTTCAAACTTGTCCCCATGAATTGTTGTAACTTTATCTTTGAAAGTTTTTGAGAGAGTAGACACCTGAGCGTGTTCGTCTCTTCCATAAACATAAAAAGGCATTTCGCCCTCTTTTGAATAAACAGCGGCGTTTAATACGGAAACCGTATTATTATCTTCGTATAGGCTTTTTATCTTATCGAAGAATGTTGGATGTGGCTCTACTAATAATCCTGACCAGCCCAAGTCTTCTATAAGATATCTTGAGTTGGAGTATCTAATGCCGTCAGCCGCACCGACATCAACAACGAAACCTACAGTGTCTTCTTCAAAAAAGCTTTTTAGAATAGACTCTTCCCCGTATTGAGAATAATTCATTTTGACAAAACTACCATTTGACTGTGAAAATTAACTGATTTAAATTGTGAAGTCCTATAGTCCAAATCTTTTACCACAGAAAGAAATAAATCATCTAAATCTTTTCTAGTTGAGCTATTGTCATAATTAACTGCTGGATCATTTAAATGCATTCCAGGCCAACTGCTTACAACACCCCTAAGGTCTTCATAACTATTTCTAAGATCTTCAATAATATAATAACCTCCATCTCGAACAGCATCCTTCAACAAGTTAAAACTTTTTATGGATAGCTCATTAATGTGACTGGCATCATCAAGAATAATATCAAAAGGTCCATAGTTCTCAATGATCCTCTTGAGTAACTCTTCATCAGCTTGTGATCCTATCTCTATTCGAATGGTTCTTGTTTCAAAATTCTTACAAGCTGGATTTATGTCCAGACCTAAAATGAGTTCGGCATTCTGAAAATAATCTTGCCAAATGTTAATAGATGCGCCGTCTCTAACTCCTAATTCTAAGAATTTGATGGCGCTATCTTTAAACTTACTAAAGTAATTCTCATACACATCTAAATAAGTTTCACCTCTATGTGTGTGATGAGTATCTGATTTATCGCATCCGTACTTCAATCCTAACTTGTTCAATATCATTTTATAAGCTCCATATGCTCTGGGTGTAGCGGGATGTCATTTTCATCAAATGCCATACCTACAAAATACTTGTTGGTTCTTGTAGATGGAAACGGGTTTTTCTCAAAAAACTCGTCATGGACCAAAGCATCCCGCTTTACTCTCTCATAGACATATTCCTTAAGGAATTCTTGGTCTATCTGCCAATAATTATCTTTTTTTGTCTGATCTAGTAGATCCTTCATATCACTCAGCACGCCTCTTTTAGCTCCCCACATACCACCTAAAATAGGAACTCCGTGATAAGGGTGATCACGCATGATATGAAAGCTTAAATCACTACTTAGCCAGGAATCTACAGCTTCCTTTTCTCTCATGGATAATCTAGAATCAGTGTCTCTTGAAATCATAACTTCTACAGATGAGTCAGAAGCAGGAAGGAACCTCCAAAACATTCCAGTCCAGTCACCTTCTTCCTCCATTCTGATAACTTTAGTATTTGATTTTTCCTCAAGACTTTTTATGATGCGCTCTGGGCAGGAAGTCCCCACATAAAACCAACACTCCCATCCGGGGTATAGGCTTTCTGCTAGTTCCGAGTTTTTTAAAGCTCCTCTCGTGTATGTTGAGTTGTCGCCCCAAAGACTAAAAGATATCACCTTCACTTATAAATCTCCCTTAGTTTTATATCCTGACGAACATGCTCCTGCCAATGATCGGATTCTCGGTTCGTGCTCATACCTTCTGGATTTTCATAATATGTTCCTAAGGGCTCCAATACGTTAACAAACTGTCTACCCTTCTTTGACATCCGTAACCACATCTCGTAATCACCGGAGATAGTGTATGCTGGGTCGAAGAGGCCATCTTCCTCGACAGAATCCTTTTTAAGTAGCGGAAAGGGACCACAATAGCACGCTTGTAAAAGTATTTGATGATTGTGAGGAAAAGATCTACGAAGACCAAGTAGCTTCGTATGATTCTCATTCCCAGTAACCACATAAGATGAGTAGAGAACGTCCGCTGAGGGGTATGCTTGAGCATAATTAAGGTAAGTTAGCAGCCCCGCTGGATACAACCTATCGTCTGTGTTGATGTTGATGACGTAAGGAGTTTTTGCCAACTTGATAGCCATGTTCCAAGCTTCATAGATGGGAATTTTCTCTTCACACTCCACAATCCTCGCATCTATACCTTCTCTGAAATCAAAGTCTTTGATAGTCTTCAAAGACCCATCATCCGAGTTAGCATCTACGAAGATTATATCGAAATCTCGAAGAAGCTGTCCGTTGATTGAAGTTAGATAGCCATCAATCCACTTAGCAGAGTTGTAAGTGGAACATAATACTGTCACTGAAGGATTTCTTTCCATGCCTCTATAATCTCATCTTCTTTCATAATTTGTGGTAGGAATTGAACCCCACCATAAGGGATACCCGCGAGCTTACACTCAGCCTCAACCAGACCAAAGGTCTCCGAATGTGAGGAGTGATAAACCGCATCTACCTCATTATACATTTTCTCTCTATCGTCCTCATGCTGTCGAATCTCAACGACCCCCTCAACCACAAGCGGCAGAATATGCTTTACAAAATAGTTAGGATCATTTAGTTTTCCAAAAAGCAGGATTCTTTCGTACCCAGCCTCGCGTGCCAGAGCTATTGCTTGTGCTGGGTGCTTGTTCGAGTCAATGCTCCCGATGACTGCTGCCTTCTTGTTCTTGGGTGCAGACCAGTTGACTTTTTGGACATGCGGAGGTATTACCACCTGTGGGTGCTCAACGCCCTGTAAGAGCCTCTGTCGCTCGCTAACAAAGTGTACGACATCTACCTTGTCTAAACTCATGTCGGCTACATTGGACAGAGAGGGGGATTCATGGCAACTGTAGATAAGTCTCTTGTTTGCGACCACATCCACAGCCCTGATGGGCACATAGTGTGCTATCACTCTGTCGGTCGGCAAAACCCGAATACCCTCTATTCCTCCAGACTGGCATTTATCCTTGTGCCAATCATGGGGTCCGTAGAAGGTGCAGTCATAGCCCTCCTCATTTAGCTTATTAGTTAGCCAAATGAAATGACAGGTACTGCCTCCAGGCTTGGACCAACCACTAATAATCTTAACTGTCTTTGACACCGATAAGCTCCTTGTAAAGATCCAGTCGCTGTCCAACGACCTTACCCATGTTGAAGGCTTCTTCTGTTTTTTGATGTAGGTTCTCTCCCATACGCTTAACCATGTCAGGCTTCTTGGCGCACATAGAAAGAATACGAGTCCATTCAGAGATGGGCTTCTTTGGGTCAATCAAGAACCCAGTCTCACCATCCTCAATCCATTCATCGTAGGCACCACAATTGGTAGCTACTAGGGGAATTTTGTACCTACCACACTCGGCAACCTTAATCTCAGACTTGCAGTCGTTAAACTCATTGAACTCTAGAGGAGCCAAAGCCACATCCATGTCTGTGTAGAATACGCCGTAGCGGTCTGGCATCTGTGCGTAATGGATCCTCCAATTAGACTGTCCTTTGAATCCACGAAGAATGATCTCTCTGTACTTCTTCCAAACATCCACCTGCCAGTCATCCTTCGGAGTGTTGGGAGGCGGGTGCCCGTAGAAATCCCATCTACAGTTCTCTCTACCAACTCTCTGATTCACGAAATGCGGAACACCACTGAAATACCGTAGGTCTTGCTCATGATGAATTCCACCTACCCAGCCGAACCTAGTGTAGTTTTTCTTAGGCTTTGCGACCTTCTCCATGTTCCAACAAGGAAGATCATAGTCAATACTATTTTTAATAATAGCCAGAGTGTTCTTAGGATTACAAAACACCTTTACCCTTTCAGCAAACTTTCTCTGAGTTACAGTCACCAGATTAGCATTGTTGTAGATAAACTTTGTGATCTCCTCTAATCCCTTCTCCTTATAGACGTTGTATAGCCTATGGCCCGTGTAAATGTTAGTCAGTAGGTCATCAGTATCGTAATGCACAAACTTACCAAACTCATGAGCCTTGCCCACGATGCGAGCGGTGTAGTTGCCTCCGAAATTACTAAGGTTCTGTGTGAAGATCACATCAGCCCATTTCATGTCTTCGAAGTCCCAGTTCTCTTTCCACTTCCCCGTCTTCTCATCAATACCTAGAGGATTCTTGTTCCAGCGAACTTCTACCTTATCCCCATGAACCTGCTGTAGCTTCTTGATAGGGCAAATGATTCTATAGTAAGAGCAACCACCCTCGTTTGCGGGCACTGCTAGGATCTTTAATTTCTCTGTAGTTTCGGCCATAATAAAAATAGGAAGACATATTTCTATGTCTTCCTATTATAGGTCTAAGTTACTTTAAGTTAAGTAATTAAGCCATTTCTTCGTCTTCTTCTTCGACAGCCATTTGACTGGCTTCCGTGGAATGAGAGACTCCGATAGCAGCGGCTACACCGTGAATGGTGCCAGCGATGTCAACATTGCTGTCCGTAGGAACCAAGGCCTTAATGGCCTTAGCATAGTTTCTACGCTTTCGACGGCTGATGAGCGTAAGGATACCCTCCCAAGCAGCGAGCCCAGGAACGAAACTTGCACCGATACCAAAGAGCGCGTCAAGGATGCCTGGAATGTCGCCCTCACCAGGAGAGAAAGGAACATAAGCACCCTCCTCAATCAGGTCGTCACGGTCAGCCAGGACAAGCTGGGTGCCCTCAGGAAGCTCACCTACCACGCTGGCAGGTAGAGTCTCAAGCGGGATGGGCTCCATCTCAGCGCCCTCTACGAGTTGGGATGGAGTGGTTACAACAGTGTCCTCACCAAAGAGGTCACTTAGAACTTTGCAGGAGGAGAACCCCGTCATAATGACGAGAGCCACTGCAAGGGATAGAATAATGTTTTTCATAATCAGCTTTGAAGTTTAGATAGGTAATCGTTATCCGAAACTTCCTCGGACTGTTTCACGTTACCCTCGACAACAGGCACACCCGCAAGAGACTGCGCCGCCATCTTAACCTCCTCATAATCTTCAAGCTTCACAAGTTCGTGAACATCATGAAGACTATCCATGTAGGAGGCAATTTCTGCCTTGGAGCCTAGCGGGGAGGACTTAGGCCGTGGAGCAGATTGATCGTACTTAGGCCACGGGCTACCTGCCTCCATCTCCTTGACAATCTTAAAATCATGACCCGACTGAAGGTCAGTGATGTCTCCGAAATCCTCATCGAGCATTGCAGCGATGATCTTCTTGAAGATGATTACACCCACAGAAAGAATCTTGACATCGCCAGTGTCTCGATCAAGAATGTTCATATAGTAGCGAGCGCGAGGCTTAATCTTTCTAGCGAGGTCCTCGTCTTCCTTCCTACCAGTCTTCCACAGACCGTAGTATAGATCGCACAAGGGGCAAGCCTCACCATGTACCTTGCGGCAATGGAAGTTCTTGTATTGCCCATCAGGCATTTCAACCCTGTGGATCTTCGTTTCAGCGTAGAACTCTCGGTCCTCGTCCCTCCAAGGAAGAAGGCGAACAGAGTTTGATCCTTCTGGAATCTTGTAGAACTTGTTAAGAAAGTCTGAGTTTTCGGAGGTGTTGCCGCCACCGTTAAGTTGTTCGTGTTTCCGTCGTAGTGCTTCTAGGTCAATAGCCATTGTAGTTTCCTCAGTTGTATAGTTTGGTTTCTGCGCGTCGGTTGCTTGACATCTGGACAAGCATATCTTTCTTGTGCTCAAGAGCCCGACACAGACCCTTGAGAACCTCATACCTGAATGAAGCTTCATTCAGTTGCTTCTGCGCCACATCGTAAGCCTCGTCGCTGAACACTAGGTCATCTAGATTCTGCGCGGTAAGCTTAGTCGAAGAGGCGCTTCTGTGACCAGCGCGTAGCTTTGCAACGAGCGTAGTCAGGTCGCTTCGAATGTCATCAAGCTCATGTTTTGCGGATGCCATCAACCCATGATAGTATGAGTAGACAGAAGCTTGGTTAGACATATCCAACTCAATTTGATTCTGATTAACTTTAGTTAATGCGTCAGAGATCTCCTTGTAGTTTTCCCAGTTAAAATTTTCTAGTAGTTCTGATAAATCGTTCATAATTAGTAGTCTTGACCGCCTTTAGCTGGGGAGGGTGTAGGCCCACCACCTCCAGGTCCTGGCGAATCAATAAAGGCGTCTTGAGAATAAGTAGTTTGTTGCTGGCTCTCTACAGTCTGCTCAGGAGACAGTACCCCGCCAGATCTTCTTCTACCAGACGTAGTATTAGAGCGCACTGTTTGAGATTCTCGCACAGTTTCTGTGATAAAGTCTCCACCTTTTAGTTTCTCTGAAGTTTCTGGTCGGTAAGCTTGCTTGCGTCTCTTTGGGAAGCGTAGATCGTACTGAGCTTCCGTTATAATAGAAAGCTCTCCCTGAGCGTCTGATGCTATGTAATCTCCAGGACGACCCAACATAGCAGCATTTTTAGGGTTATTCTCATTAGCAGAAATTAACGCAAAAGGAACAGACATTCGAAAAATACTTTGGTTGTCTGCTATCAGCGTTGGCGTGAGTAACCTACCGAAGCGCCACCTACCCTCAAGATAAATGGAAAAGCGCGTGAGCCTCTGTCTGGTTCTATTTAGTATATCTTTTTGTTCTAAGTCTTTCATAAAAGCACCCCACTTATTTAGGGCGCTCGAAGATATACTCAAACAGTTCCGGGTTTAGATTCGTAAATAACCTAAGCATGTTGCCAGTTATCATGGTCAGAAATTCATTGTTGACTGAGGGCATGTCTTCATCGTTTCCCAAACCAAACATATCATACCCAATGTGAATGATCTCATGCAGGAGTGTGTTTTTATAGTCTTCCAAGCTTTGATTAGGATCAATCCTTAGAATAGCCTTTGAAAAATCTACATCTCCATGAAGTGAATCCTTGGTCAAAGACTTCTGCTCTATGGTGTAAACCTTGGAACCTGTCTTCACCTCCATTGGGTGTACTGGCTTTTGTTTCATGTCATTCTCCTAGAGCCTCTTCGCCCTCAGACATTCGTAGGATACCGTAGTCCACCTCCATAGGAACAGTGAACCTGGGGCGACCATTCCGAGATTTGATAACGAAGGCACGCATACGCCCAGCATCAAACTCCTCCTCGGACTGGTTCAAAGACATAGCAAAATCGCATGTCCTGATCTTTCCGTAAGAGTCCCCCAACTCAGCGTCGGTAATAATTTTTACCATCCTCCCCTGCCTGTTAGTCTGCGTGGCAGTCCAGATGAGGAAGTTATACTCCATAGCCACACCGCGAAGCTCCTCCGCAATCTTCTGCTGCGCTTGATACTCCTGCTGAACTTCCCTCGCAGGTCGAAGTAGCTCAAGGTAGTCTACAATAAGTAGATCAGGCTCGAACTCCTCATAGTTCTTTAGCTGCACCAAAAGATTACGAATGGTGTTGATGGAAGCCTGTCCCGTGGGGAACTCCTTGATAACTAGCTCGCTTCCAGGGAACTGCTCCCTGAACATCTCTAGGCGCTCCTTAACAGTAAGCTGATTCGCTGGGTCCTTCAGCTTGAACTGAGGCGTAAGCGTCATAACCGAGTCGAACCGTTGAGCGATCTTATCCTCGCTCATCTCAAGAGAGAGGTACAAAACCTTCCTGCCTTCCATCATCGAGTGTACGCCTTGATTGACAAGGAACAGGGACTTTCCGACTCCAGGGGGAGCAACAACCATTGCCAGTTCTTTGGCACCCAAACCCCCCTCTAGAGACTTATTGATGCTTGGCAAAAAGGTCTTGTATTTTTCCTCATGTTTTTTGTTGAAGATACGGTCCCAACGATCACTAAGATCTTCGAAGTAATCTTGTCCCGTATCCACATCGCGGTTAATGAGAAGCGCCTTTTTAACAAGCGCCTCCACCTCGTCCATACGATTCTCCTTGATAAGGGAGATACTGTCTGCGATGGCTCCCTTCATGGCCTCCTTCTTTGCGAAGTTCTCCACTAGGTCAAGCATATACTCCGAGTCACCTACAGTAGACGCATCAACATTGTTGACATACTGAAGTTCATCTTGGTAATCAGAAACAGTCTCTCTAGAATTCAGTTTAGTCTTGACATCCTCAATGATGTAATCATCAATAGGAAGCTTGCCATACTTCTCGTAGTGAGCACGCACACTCTCGAAGATCTTTGAGTGTGTAGGGTAGTCGAAGTATTCAGGCTTGACTAGGTTTACAATCTGTAGATAGAAATCCTTGTCAGACTTGAGGAGATACAGGATCCCTCGCTGAATGTTGTCAGAAAAATCGTAGGCCATTGTTATGATTGTTTTTTGGGTTTATTGATGTCTAGCTTAGTGGATCCAATGTCCTTGTAGCCCATCTTGTTAGCATTATCATAGGCTTGACCAGTCAGGTTTTTGGCATTTTCAATCTTTTGCATAGCCTCAGCCTCACTAACCTTTCTAAGCCCACGATCTTCCCCAAGTTTGTTCCAGTCGATATTCATACTCTTATACCGATAGGATTCATCATTCATAGCATTTTTAGTGGATTCAATACTTTGATTCAGGAATCTATCTCCCGCAGTCTTATCAAATCCCTTGTGCGCGTGCTTCTGGTAACGCGCACGCACCGTATGGAAGTCCTTATCATCGCCCCACTTATGCTGAACATTTTGATTAGCATAATATCTTTCTGATAGTTTTCGGCACTGAGGGCACCGAGTTCTGTCGGGGGCTTTAGCTATCGAGCACTCTCGTTCCCAATAGATATTACACCCCTGACAGATCCACTCATAGATAGGCATGATCAGTCCTCCCAATACGGGTCGTCAACGTGAGGAAGAGGCTCAAGCTCCGCAGTCTCCACCTTCAAGAGAACAGGCGTCTCCTGACTGGATTCCAACTTCGGCTGGTTCTCTTCTTGGTCCCATGTATTTTTCAATGTTTTCCTCCGTAAGTGCGATTGCTTGTAGTGGTTCGTTACCCTTGGACCCTGCACGATAAACGGTAAGACCCTTAAGGTATGGTGCGTAGTCTAGCGCAGCCTGAGAAAACTCCTCAGGAGTAGACGTTGCGGGAAGGTTAATTGTCTTGGAGATACACGAATCAATGTACTTCTGAACTGTGGCCTGTACTTTGATGTGATCTTCTGGTGCAATGTCATATGCTCCAACAAAAGGCTCTAGAGATTTACCCTCATCGTAATACTGCTGGAATAGGGGATCTAGAACTAGCTGCTCCTTCCAGACGTTGGCCTGTCTGTATCGCCTGTTATACATGGCTGAGAAGATAGGCTCAATTCCGCTTGATACTCCATGAAGCATTGATATAGTTCCGCAAGGAGGAATTGTGAGCATGACTGCGTTTCTAATTCCATGCTTTTTAATAAGCATTCGTATCCGCGCAGGGAGGGTTTTTGCAAATTCTTCATTTAGGAATTTCTTATAATCAAACTCAGGGAAGGGCTGCTTGTCGCGAGCAAGGTATATAGACATCTTGTAGGACTCGTCACGAATAGTTCCGAACAACCTTTCTAGGAACTCAAGACACTTCTCGCTTCCATACCTGATACCTAGCTTAATAAGCATGTAGTGTAGCCCCGTAACACCAAGCCCGATGCGCCTGGACCGCTCACCAACCAGCTTACACTCCTCTGTGGGGAAGGTGTTGACGGTCAGAACATTGTCTAGGAACCTGACACCAGTACGAACAGTCTTAGCTAGACGCTTCCAATCAATGTCGGTTCCGTCATCCAGAACCATATTATTTAGGTTAATATTAGCTAGGCAGCAGTTACCATAGGAGGGCAAAGAGATCTCGCCACAAGGATTCGTGCTGTCGAGGCTCTCGAAGTACGATACGTTGGTGTAGCTGTTCGCTAGATCAATGTTGTAGATACCTGGGTCCCCAGACTCCACAGAGTTCTTCCAGATCATGTCCCAAAGCTCACGCGCCTTGATGTCTCGCATACCGATCATCTCAAACGTGTCGGTCCACTTAACCTTGTGGAAGTTCTCTGCTCTGACTAGAGCATCCTCCTCGCTAGTACCGATGACGCTAATCACATCCTCGCCGCTTCTGGAGATGTCGTAGGAGTGATACTCTTTGTTGTTAAACGTAAAGAACCACGGCTCGTTAAGCTCCACAGCTTCAAGGAATCGGTTGGTGATAGCAACGGAGATGTTGAAGTTATTTAGCTGACCTTGATCGAGCTTAACAGAAAGGAATTCAAGAAGGTCTGGGTGAGTGACGTTGAGGATACCCATGAGCGCAGTGCGTCGGTTCTTACCAGCGCGAACGTGCTCACCTACCTCGTTGATCATCTTAAGGACAGACACAGAGCCAGGAGCAGAGTTCTTAACACTCCCAATGTGATCACCCTTAGGACGAAGCTTAGACACATTGAATCCCACGCCGCCACCTGCACAGGAGATGCGGTACATGTCCATGACAGTCTTGCCAATGGAGTCTACATTATCCTCTGGGATGATGACGTAGCAGTTTAGAAGATTGTGACGACCACGGTTGCGACCAGAGCCAAAAATAATACGGCCACCTGGAATAAGGTCTCCGGATCCAATTGATTCGTAGAAGAGTTTTTCAACTCGTTCTTTCTCGTCGTCATTCTCTGCCGAAGCCATTGTTCTTGCAACGACCTTAGCTCTCTCTGCCCACTTGGTTTCTCCTGGGTATGCATATCGAGATTCAAATATTTCTTGTCCAAGACCTTCTAAATTTACGTTTGCCATAATTATTTTCCTTTTATTTTGGATGTACCGTTTGCCTTTATCATAGTCAGGCTTTTGCTGTTGTCCATTAAAGATTTAAGATAGTTATTGTGCGTGATTACAAACAAACTCTTCTCTTTCTTCAATTCCGACAGAAGTATGTATAGACCTTCGAGTCCTTCTCTGTCCAGATTTTCAGCAACTTCATCAAAGAACATCAAATTTGTTTTCTGCTTATGCGACATCTTAAGTAGCTCTTGCAAACCAAGCATTACAGCTAGGCTCACCTTGCGCTTCTCGCCACCAGAAAGGGAAATATATGCAACGCTCCTCTCATTGTGAGTAATGGTCTCTTTAAGTTCCTCGTCAAAAGTGATGAAGAACTTTCCTTGGGATAAATGTGATAGATAAAAGTTTACCTTCGAGTTAAAGTATTCTAGCACATTCTTAATAATATACTTGACCACACCCGATTCCGAGAAAGCTTTTTCCCAAAACTTCATGATATCGTATTTGCCCAGAAGGTCAGCCTTTTCGCTGTGTACCTGCTGGAGCTTGTTCATGGTGTCTCCTCTCAGACTCTCGTAAGTCTCCGTCTCCTTTTTGAGGGTACGGTATTCGTGAACTTTATGATAATCGAACGACGAGATTGGCGCATCCTGGATGCCTTCATTGAGTTCTCGTATCTCCTCCTCCTTCTCCGCGATCTCCGACTGAATATCAGAGAGTTCGACCATGAGGCGTTTTGGGTGTACGTTGTTGGATATGGATTGACCACAAGACTTGCATTGTATAACTTCATTAGGATTCTCCAGGCTCTTCTTTACTTGATTTTGTCTAGTATGTAGTGAGCTTAAGTCTCGTTTTATGTTTGCAATTTTGTATTGTTTGTCGTTATTATCTGCCTCGATTTTAAGAATATCTTGAAGCTCACATTCTAGAGCTTTAGATACATCTGTCTTCTCGATTTGCTTTTTAAGACGGGCAAGATTCTTGATCTCTTTATCAAAATTTGATATAGTTTGCTCATGCTCACCGATCAGAGTGTCGCATTTCTTGACACCCGTATTGAATTGCGATTTCAAATACTTCACTGTGTCCCTCAGCGAAAATAGCTCCTCAAGATTCAGGAAATTCTTAATGATGATCCTTTTGTCCTCTGGGGTAGCGTTGATGAACTCAATATTATTCTGCTGTCCGAACACAGTAGAGGCGAGGAACACTTTGTAGTTGGTGTTGAGTGTTTCCTCGATAAGCGCCTGAGTGTTGGTAGCATTGTCCCTGGTTAGCTCCTTGTCTTTGTGAAAGAACTTTAGGAACACAGGCTTCTTACCCCGCTCAATGACATAATCATCGTTGACAGTAATCTTTACCCTGCAATTCTTCTTGGCCTGATTGTTGACTAGAGCCTCCTCGGTAGACTTTCTAATCGTCCTCCCGAACAAACCCCAAACAACAGACTCAATCAAAGCACTCTTGCCAGATCCGTTCGATCCGCCTGTGTCTTTGTTCTTGCCCTCAATAAGGACAATACCTTTATACTTATCTAAGGATAGCTTTACATCCTTGATAGAATAGAAGTTAGATATTTCTACCTTGTTTATTTTCATGAATTAGTTTCAACCCCTCCAACAAGTCTTCCTTATTTATTTTGGTGTTGCTGGAGTTAATGTAGTGGTCCAATAGCTCGTCACTCAGTACAGAAGACACTGTTCGGTCGTCAGTCTCAAACACATCTCGGTCATCTAGCAACGGCTTATACTTCACCTCAACCACGGGCGCTTTGATCTTTTGCGTGGTCTCTGCTATATCCTTCATGTTATCGTCCAAGGTTCCGATGTTTACTCGAACTAAATTATAGTCGCCGCTATTTAGCCACTCAATATTGTCTTCTACTTTATCGTAATCAATAAGCAAGTGTCTTGGTCCGTACTCACAAGGAACTTTCGACAGCTTGTTGTCAACTAGAATCCCGTAGTAGCAGTCTTTTCCTGCCTCTCCAAAGTTGGTGGTGTAGGGCGTACCAAGAACTGAGACATTCCCCTTTCTACCTTCCTTGTGTATGTGACCGAGTATTGTAGGATTCTTAAAATCGGAAATAGACAGATTGAAATCAGCGTCTCCAGCAGAATTAAGAACGCCGTTATAACCAAAATGACCGAATACAGTATAGCCATCGGGAGCATTAGAAAGAAAGTTTTTAATTCTTTCTTCATCTTCATAGTGGGGGATAAATACCCATTGCTTAGTATGGTTTTCATAATAATCTACATGAACCTCTACGTTTTTATTTTTGAACAAGCTTAGGGCAGTCACCCCGTCGTCAGCCTTAGTGACACTATCATGGTTGCCTCTTAGAATATGCACCTGTAGCCCCATGCCCGTAAGTGTGTCTAACATTTCCTTAATCTGTAGTAGCACCGTAGGTCTGGGGCTACGATGCATCATTAGATCTCCTAAAAATACAACGTCTCCGCAGTTACCTACTTGATCCGAACAGATCTTGATGACAGCATCCGCCTGTGCCTTGAGCATTCCGCAAGGCTTGTCAATAAAATGTAGATCACCGATTACGAGTGTGTGCATAGAGCCTCCCAACTAACGGGGTAGAGGTGCTTCATAATGTCTCCTATAGCCCGTGCATACTTTTGCGTCTCTAGTTGAGTGTGCTCCTCACTGCGAAGCTTCCATAGATGATACCAACCTAGAAGCGTGCCAGTGGTTACTGTCGTTGTGTACATGGACTGAGGCAAAACAATACGCGCCTGTTCTGGCGCAACTCCCTGCTCCAGCATATTATTATACACGACCAGGGCTTGGTCGATTACAGACTTATTCTCTTTTTTCCATGCCCTATTATCGGGGTGAATGGTGTCTGAGCTTCCTTGCTTCACGTTGTCCGCTTTCTCTCTCCAAATGATTGGACAGTGAAATTTAGGCTCTCCTGTGATATATCTGCGAGAGACTTCGCTCCAAGAGAAGCCAACTTGATGCTTGCCCAATTGGCGAAGCACGAAAATAGGAGCAGTAAGACGTAGAGTAACATTAGGATGACGAAACGGGAGAACATGTCGCTCTCTTGCCAAATAATTGATAAGCTTTTTGTCTTTCTCATTGTCAAACTCCAGGTGTTCTTTGTCGAAGGAGCACCTAGCCGCATTAACTACGAGAAGATCTCCATCAGGAGTGTGGCTCATCAACTCTACGGAGCCATCAGTTAGAACTTGTAGATTCATAGTAGTGGTATTCCTCCATCAAACTCTACCTCAACACCGTCTCCAAAGGAGCTACCAACTTCTGCGTCGATAGAGAGAGGTACGTCAAAATGGATGTTAAATATTTCTTTGATAGTTGGGTAATTAACCATCTCATCATAGAGAATCATGAGCGTGTCCTTGACCTCTTCTTTAGGACAAATGATTTCAATCGAGTCATGAACAGTGGCGACAGGAACAGCTTGCATCCCCGCCTCTTTAAATCTACGCGAAGCACCTAGAAGAGAGGTCAGCAGGATGTCTGATGCTGAACTCTGAATAGTAAAGTTCAGTCCTTGTCTGAGCGCCCTGTTGACGACCTGACGATCATTACTATAAACATCAGGAAGATTGCGCTTACGGCCAAAAATCGTATAGGCATAACCATTCTCCTTAATAAACCTGTTTACAAAATCCATGTACTCAAAGATTCCTGGGTAAACATTCTCGTAATCTTTAATGATTTTCTCGGCCCGCTTCATCGGGATACCCATAGTCTCGCTAAGGTTGAAAGCACCTCCACCGTACACAATCAGGAAGGATACTGCCTTTGCAATCTGGCGCTCCTCTTTCTTGATGTTCTCCTTATTGAACAGAAGCTTGGCCGTGTATGTATGTAGGTCCGCGCCCTGGTTGAAGGCAAGCTGCATGTTGCCCTCTTTGGCAATGTGTGACAGGACACGAAGTTCCATCGCTGCGTAGTCAGCAGCAATAAATGACCAGCCAGGAGGGGCCGTGAACAGGCTTCTAATGTTGTTCTCCGTCTCTCTGGGGAGAGTGTGGAACGACACCCCCATAGCCTTCTGAGCGTTGTATGCAGCGCAAGACAGACGGCCCGTCGCTGTGCCGTCAAACCTGAAGTCTACGAATACCTTGTTCTTACCGTTGTAGTCGATAGCCTTCTTAGTCCCATCAATGTATGTCTTCGTAAGCTTCTCGGACTTGCGAAGATTAAGTAGGCCCTTGAGGAATCCTTGAGCGTTCTTCAGGTCCTCGGTGCTTTTACTAGCTACCACGGACTTACTAATCTTCTTGCCTTCTTCTCTGTGCTTCCACTTACTCACGGGTAGCCAACTCCTCTTCGATGTGTTCTAGTAGTAATTTTAATGTAGGTGCAGAGACCGAGGGCTTTCCCTTGGCGGTCTTGTCAGGAGGATAAAGCTCCATGCCATCTTCGCGGGTATACAAAATCTCAATCAGGTCATTATTGGAAGACAAGTTGTCCGTATTCTGAACGCCCTTGATTGAGTATAGACTATCCTCGTCTTCCATGTTCTTGGACTTAAGTTGACGGCCTACTGCATCTAGACGGCTGGTATCCACCAGTAGCCCATTATACTCCATCTCGGAGAAGGTTTCTAGTGAGGGCATGACTACATTTTCAATCAGCTTCATGACGGGCTGACCATCAAGCTTCTCCATGATCAGGTCGAAGAGCTTGAGTGTGAAGTAGGTGTCCATCGCGTTGCCTTCACAGCAATCCGATAGCTCCATGTTGGCCCAGTCGAACTTGCTGGGGTTGTCAATCGTAAGCATTACAGGTTCTCCAGTTCGTTGGCGAAGTACAGTTTGGTAAGATCCATCAGACCCTTAGGCATGTTCTCATCTAGAAGGTGATGCATGATCTTAGTGTCCCACACATTCTTAGTGTAGATCCCATAGTTGATCAAGAACTTCAAGTCGAACTTAGCATTGTGAAATACTTTCTTGTTCTTGGGGTTCTGTAGGATATCACGAAGAAGAATCCAGACCTTCGGCTGGTCCTTGAATGGTGAGTCTTTATGATCCAAGGGAATCACCCAGGTATTCTCCTTGCTGGTGATAGAGATCGTCATGATCTCATCCTCCAAGAAGTTTAGCCCAGTAGTCTCTGTGTCAACAGCCAGTGTATCTTCTGAGTCTTTGAGTTGTTTATGTAGAGCTTCAACCTCATCAAAGCTCATAAGAACCTTGTACTTGAAGTCCCCAGAAGAGTCCTTACACAGGATGTACTTCTCGTATGCATTCTGAATGTCCTTCTTAAATAGAGCTAGGTGTCGAGGCTCCTTGATGCACGCCCACGGGTGAAAGATGGGAACCACAATGCATTGATGGCCCGCCTCGGTGCTATACTCAAAGGATTTACCACGCTTAGTCGTGATGCCACTCTTCTTAAGAAGCATCTTCATGGGCAGGTTGCCACAGGTAAAGATTAGCTTAGGCTTAACCTTATCAATCGTAGCCTCAAGGTGCTGGCGACACAGGTTCATGTTGTTTGGTGTCATGTCACCCTCCTTAACTGAAGGGCACTTGACGGAAGCCGCCGTGACAAACTTCTCAGGGTAACTCTCCTTGAGTAGGCGCAACTCTGCCTTTCCGAAAGATGTTACAGGAAAGGGCGAGTGTCTGGTATGAGGGCGCACTGAATCAGAAAGAAAGAGTACGTTGCACTCCTCCAAACTCTCGTAATCCATGACTGAGTGGCATGGCTTGGACTGCTCAAGGATAGTGCATCCCGCGCACAAGGGATTGTCACCCAAGGGTTTATGCCCCTGATACAGGTCATCTAGATTAAACATGGCTATTATAGTGTATGAAGAAGCATTACATAGATAACGAGGAGTTCGAAAGAATCATACTATCATACCAGAATGACCCAGAAAATCACGAAGAAGAGCTAGTATGTTTATTCGACGTTCTCATAAACAACATCCTGGCTACCTTCAAGTTTAACGTGGACTCGGATGATGCCAAACAAGAATGCTTCACGCTGGTACTGAGGACCGTAAAAAACTTTAAGCCGCGCAAAGGCACGGCTTTTAATTACTTTACAACAGTTATCGTAAACAATCTGAAACTGCTTTACACAAAAGAAAGGAAGTACAATCAGAAAATAGATAACTACATAGAAAGAAATAAGGACAGACTCATTTAGTCTTCTTTTTCTTCTTGTCTGGAAGAAGGGTGTTGTAGATCATCGGTAGGTAATCCTCCGAATGAACTCCCCTATTGTTCAGATGCACAAGGTGTGGTAGCTTAGTGGTATTGTAGATCACAAAGCTGTGAGGCATATAAAAGCTATCGACAATATAGAGTGGCTGGCCCTTCTCTACGCCGTCGTAGCGTTTTTTAAGATCATCGACTAAGTTTTGACACCACTCATCCCACAAAGAGATGAACAAAATACTTAGGCTACCGCGCTCTTTCTTGTGAGATTTGATGATCTTGTTTAGATCATTCTCTTTAGATAAAAATTTTAGGTTGTACATCAGTCAGCTTCCACAGCATTTGAATCGGATAGGGATACCCCGTCCTCGCCTTGGATTACTGTGATGCCTGATGCGGCAAGCTCTTCTTTATTGTTCAGAGCATACTCTTGAACCTGCTTCACGATCTGCTGGTTCAGTGCTTCCATGCCCGTGAAGAATACAATCTTCATGAAGTCTGCGTCCGAGACTTCTCCAGGCTTGCAGACCTCAGCGAAATGCTTGTAGCCGAGGGCCTCATCTTTTGATAGTTTGAGTTGAATTTTCATTCTGTTCCTGCTCCGCTCATCTACGCGGATCTTCCAGTTTTCTACGTTAAGTTTGATATTTTCAGGCTTGGTGTCCATTGCACTATTATAGTCTGAGCAAGGGGTTATGAAAGATAATTACGATATTTCTAAGTTGAACAAGAAGAAGAAGAAAGTTAACAGTAGAGCCAAAGGCTCCACCTTTGAAAGGCAGATAGCTAAAATACTTAACGAACGCTTCAACACTAGCGAGTTTTCTAGGACCCCTGGGTCAGGAGCATTTGCCACTACACACAGCCTCCCAGATCATCTCAAGATATATGGAGACCTGATCACCCCTCAAAACTTCAAGTTCTGTATAGAATGTAAGAAAGGCTACAATGACGAAAGCATCTACAGCCTGTACAATTATAGTTCAAACTTCTGGGGATTTATAGATCAGTGCCAAAAGGATGCTGATAAGTGTGGAAAGTTCCCGATGTTGATATTTAAACAAGATAGACAAAAAACCCTCGCCGTCATCCCCTCTAATATAAGTATATTAAATACTAATAAGTATATAGAAATACATAAAGATAATATATATTATAAAATATATCTATTCGATGACCTATTGAAGGAAGAAGATATCATTTGGCTTGATTGATCAAACCTTCTAGGAGCTTAACCTGCTTCTCAATGAAGTTATATAAGGTGCTCTCCTCTTTATTCTTAGACTTCTTAACAGGTGGGGTAGTAAATCCTTGACCCATCTTAGGACTAAGAACCGCTCCCTTAGACAGGTTGAATGCAGTTCTAGTCTCCCTGCCATTAGTCGTACTAGTTCCTTCAAACCCTAGAGTAGCCTCTAGACCATCGACAGTAATAACGAAGGAGCTTCCTGATCTGCTAGGCTCTATGTTTACATCACTGCTTGAATCATTAAGCATGTCAAAAAACTTGTTGTGATTAACAGCCACAGATCTGTTTTCATTGTAAGAAGTTACTAGCTGTAGAATGTCCCGCTGGTTTCCACCAGTCATCATGGCGTTTCTAATCACCCAATCTTTAGCGGCTTGTTGTCTCTCAGGGTCTTTGAGAGCGTCGGAAACCTTTTTTACTCTGGCCTTCCTCTCCATTAGCTCCGCTCTCTTATTAATTTCAGACTTATCGTTGAAATCAATTTTGCCTACGAAGGCATTGCCCATCTCTCTAGTGTCCTCAGATGTTTTTCCTTTAAACCCTAGAGACTTTACAACAACCTTCGACATCATGGAAAGAATTTCTCTTGGAGATACTCTAGTAATTCCTTCGTCTCCATTGTAGATTATTCCATTTCTAATCTTAGATCCAAGGTTAGCCACTTCGGACTCTAGCTCATCCTCAAAGTCCAGCATTGCCTGTCTTCTTTCTTGACCCGCAGCACCTCCTCCGAACTGAAGGTCGTCGGCCCACTTATAGAAGTCTTTTCCAATCTTGTCGTCTGCAAGCTCTCCCCTGACTACGCCTCTACGTCTATCAGTAGAGTTGAACTCACCCATTTTTACAGATCCAATACCGTCCTTCTTATCCTTCTGACCGATACCTATTTCAAACATACCCTTCTCTTTATTTAAGGTAACGGCCTTCTTTGGATTCAATCCAGCACGTTCAGCGGCAGCGAAAGCGTCCTCCTCAGAGTTATATAAAAGAACACTATCTGCTCTGGCACCCGTACCACCGCCTTTCGCGTAATCGTAAGAATCATCAGCGCCCATGAACTTAACAAACTCTTGGTGCTTTCTTACAACCTCCAATGTATATCTAATAAGCTCATCACTCTTAGACATCTCAAACTGTTCCATTAAAATCTCCTCTTCATCAGCCATTCCTAGATCCTTGGCAGGAGGATCCGCTCCTTCAGAAAGCGTCTGTTGAGCGAACTCTCTTAATGCTGTCTGCTTCTCCAAGATGTAAGAAGCAATATCTTTGAACGCTTCTCGCCTCTCTTCTGGAGTTATATCTTTTCTGTTTAATCGAACTGCTAACTGAAGAGCCTTCTCATTAACCGTTCCTCGGATGGTGTTTAGTGCTTTGTTGTTGGTGGAAGCGGAGCCTAAAGCAGTAGGCTTGAAAGATTCTCCACAGCTTTTTTCGGCAGCACCGAAGGCGTCTTGATACAGATAAGCACTGTTTGTGACGTTTACCACGATACCATCAGAAGGTCTTCCCGTTGCTTCATCTATATCTTCTCCAAAAAGAACAAGCCTACCCTTTCCTCTAGATCCAACTCTGTTTTTTAACTCAGCACAACGCTCTTCTTTGTTGTCATCATTAGGGGGATCTGTAATGAAGGATAGCAGAATGTTATTACTTTTAAGAGCATCGTTAATTAGACCTGCGGGAAGGGGTTGTTCCCTCTCATCAGGAGGGTCACTTATACTAGTTCCGTTAGCAATTTTCCAGGTCATGGAAGATTTTGAGGATCCTGTGATAAAGGTCTTTTGGCTTTTACACCACTTGATGCTGGTGCCTAGTCGATTGGGATCCCATTTCTGACAGTAACCCTCTAGTGCTTCCTGAGTTTTCTGTAGTGAAATCATACCAGCATTGATGTTAACTTCATCATCTGGATTTATGGAGTACCCTTGGTCTACAAACTGCCCCGTCCTTGTAGCTAAAAATTGCTCTCTCGCGGCGGCTTGATCAGCCATGGTTTGAGCCGCTTGATCTGCTGGTGTAGGGTCTGGAGCCTCTCCCGCCATTGCCTTTAGCAAGGCATCTTTCATCTCAGGAGCGGAACCTTCGTCATTAAACCTACCATCTTTTAAGATCTGAACAGTAAATGGTCTACCCCCGATACTTCCATTAACATTAACACCGTCATCCTCACCTTTAGATTTGTTATACTTAAACTTTTCTAGTGCGGGATAAGGGGTGCCTGTTATGGGAGCTTCATCTCCTTCGGGAGCATTTTTAAGTATGTTAATAAGTTCCGCTTCAGGATTGCCTACCTGCTCAGTGATATATGTAAGCTTATAGGTCCTCTTCTTGAGCTTACCATAGCTCTCCAGTAGTTCTGAGAAATAATCCATACCTTATAATAGATGAAAAAAATAGCCCCGCCCACACAGGTAAAGGACGGGGCTAAAAACCTACTAATTTTCCTTGATCAGGAGGGGTTTGAGTAGTTGTAGACGTTCATGAAGTCGTACTTGAAGGTAACCGTAAGCGTGTGGAACTGGCTCTGAGCATAGTTAAACTCAGAAGCTTCCCAAGAAGATGGATACACTCCGTAAAGCTCGATGGTGGAGTGAGGAGTTAAGGTGTTGTCCAGCATTACAATTTCAACTTTGTCTGCTTTGAACGTAACTCCTGCTTGACCTCCAGGCTGGGCGCTCTTCGTCATCTCACCAGTGACAGGATCATAGGTGTGCTTGAAGAAGCGGAACAGATCAGAAGCAGTCTCTCTAAGATAAAGGTTATCGAAGGTAACCGTAAGATCCCCAGGAGTGGTCTTGCCTGGGTAGTGAAGCTTATCATTGACACGATCAATCGTGATAGCTTCGTTCTTCATGGAAAGACCACCAACCTGCTTCGCAGCAAGGGTAAGATCTGTTGAGTTTGTGATGTCCTCAGGCAGTCCGAAGAAGTGAATCTCGAACTGATATGTCCTGACGGAATCTAGATCAGTGGACACGGTAGGAAGACCCTGACCTGGGGTGAAATTTCTTCCGTACTTTTCCTTATAGTAAGATGTTGCCATTAGTTATCTCCTTATAGGTTTCCTAACTGAGCCGACTGGTTCGTCAGGTTAATTTCAAAGATGAGGATCTCAGCAGTCTTGGTAGGCTTAACAAGAACCTTGGTCCAGAGTTCGTTACGATCAACTCTGATTGGAGTGTTCACTGTCTCGTCACATACGACACGGAACTCAGTGATGCCCCGCCTTCTGCGGATGTCATCAAGGAAGGGGTTGAGAACTCCCTCAATCTGCGCCCAAGTAAACTCGTCGTTAGGCTCGAAGACAAATCTCTGCGTAGAGAGAAGGATGATCTTACGAATGTAGATCATGAGTCTGCGGACATTGATACGGTCGAGTGCCGTTGGGTTTCTTTGAGTAGTTCTTTGACCAAAGATAGTGATACCCTGCTGCGGGAAGTTAACGATGGGGTTGATTACGTTACCTCCGCTGTACAGGCTGTCTCTATCGCCTTGGTTGAGCTTAACCTCAGTCTCTGAGGGCTTAGTGAGGCGACCTCTACGGAAACCAGCAGGAGCAAACCAGCTATCGGCAACCGCATCGGTGTAGGCCATCTGACGAGCCGCAAAGATAGTAGGATCTAGGAAACGATCCTTACCATCGAAGGTCGAGAAAATCTTGACATGAGGCCAGTAGATGGCAGCATAGGAACTGTTGATGGCAGAAGTTCTAGAACCTGCTGTGCTGGAGGATTTTCCGTTACTCCAGTCGATAGCATTTTGAACTGTGCCGATAGCAAGAGGAGGTGCAACTAGCGCCAAGAAGTTTTGTGTAGTCTCAGCGAGAGTAATTAAGGCATTCTGTACAGCTTGCGTGTACACTCCAGGAACTAAAGCTATTCCGATGTTAAGAAGCGGATCGTCAAGAGCTTGCATACCCGTCTTGGGATCCTCTGTGGCATCACCTATGAGAGAGGTTGTTTGGTCGGAGTCGTCTCCGTTAGTTCCTCCAGCAAGGTTAGTTGCAGCAGACTGTACAAGCTTTACGAATCTACCCCCTTCAGTTGAGGTTCTAGTCTCAACACTAGGATCTCCCACACCATCAGGTTCTGTAGGCCCAGCAAGGAGAAGTTTTGTAGTGGTATTAAACGTAGGCGCTCCGAAGAGTGTCTGGGCTGTTCCTGTGAATCTAGCAAGCTCAGATACTGTAGCGTCTACACCATCCTTAACAAGGTTGCCTTTGATTATCTCGGAGGTTGGGTTAGTTTCTCCAGTGTTAATGACATTCTCAAGGAATACACCAGACCCAACAAAACTGCCTTTGAATGTTTCTTCAGCAACACCATCTTGATTGACGACAACACTAAAGTTTTGAGAACCTAAGCCACCGACAGTTATGGTGTTACCACTGGTGTCTCCATTCGTTTTGACACCTCCATTGTACCCCGTTCCAGGGAAAAGACTTTCGACACTGTAAGCACAAGAGTTAGCTCCAGTCTTCTCGAAAGTTTGTCCGTAAACCTTTATGGCAGATGCATAAAGGCCAGTCACCCCAAAGTCTGATCCACCCGCGCTCGGAGCGAACACTGCCCTTAGCGCAGAAACCCCAGCACCCTCAGAGAAAGAAGTACCCGAAGCGGCAGATACAGAAAGATAAGCTCCCGATCCCGCGAAGCCGCCAACAACTGCTCCAGATAGACCCAGGCTGCCCGTTCCTATGGCACCATCATCGAAGACGCCAACCTTATCAGCATCCAGAGCCCCACCAACAATACTCCTTAAAGCAGCGGACTGTGAAGCGGCGGTCCCTGTTGGAATGACGAAATCCTTACCTGCTCCTCCGTTGTTTGTGAACTGCGGGGTTCCTTCATTGTCGTGTGCTTGAATTCTAAGAGTAAGCGCACTAGCTCCAGCGCCTGTTCCTCCGAAGCAGTCTGCTGCATCAACGCCCGCAGCAGGACCTGAAACAATAAAAGCAGGACAGGTGCCTACAGACATTGTAGCGGAGGCATCAGCAGCAGACTCGTTAGCGGCTCGAACAAAGTAGAGAGAGTTCGTTGTTTCTAGAATTTCAAGACCACCCTCAAGAGCCTGACCTACGATATCCTCACTAGGCTCACCAAAGGTTCTGATCAACTTGTTCTGATCGGTAATCAGGGTAGCTTTGTTGGTAGGTCCTTTAGAGGCGAAACCAACAATACCTACGATTGATGTGTTAATCGAAGGTGCGTAATCGGAAATGTCTTTCTCAATGGTGTAAACACCAGGGCTCACATAATTAGGCATAACTTAGTCCTCAAGCGTTAGAAATTTTAAAAATTCTGCGACGGTGCAGAGTTTTGATCTGTTCTGTTATGTACGCCTCAGGAACCACAATGGACTCCCCAGGCTTCATGTACTTTTCAAGACACCCCGTTTCTGTGTTGAAGTATACTGTAATTGTTTGCATACAATCGTTTTTTACAACCTTCATGACTAATCCTCTCTTTAGTATGTACCCTTTCTTGCTGGTTTTTGTGAAACTTTTTTACTGAGCAAACACTTTATCTTGTGTTACCTGAGTCACTGGCGATGAGTGTGGAGGAAACCCATGTCCAGCAATATTATCTGCGACCAAGGAAACAACGCTATTCTCTACAAATACTTTAGGAGCCCCAGGACCTAATATAACTCCTCCAGCAGTATCCACATTTACACGACAAGCTCCCTTTCCGACAACAAATACCTTACTACTACCCGTCTGTGGGTGTCCGCAGGTCGCAGGTGTTCCTTCGTCTGAGATAAGTGGCATTAGTCTTTAAGTATGTTTAGCTCTTCGATCTCACCCGTAGAAGTTATGATGAACTTGGGACTAGGGATGTAAGTTTTTAATGTGACATTCAAGGTCTTTTTAATTATTCGATCTTCTTTGTCTTTAGCAGACATGCTACCCACAGCCTCCTCACTATCTACGGAAGCTTTTGCTAAAGTAGAGTAAGTTGTAGGCACATCCATCTCAGGATTAAATTTCAACCTGATTTGCTCTAAGATCTGATCCATATCGGCCATGTACTTACACCAAATGTTAACCTGATACTTAATGTTTACAGGCCGAGGAGCCAGACTAATGACCCTAACAGCCCGATGCTTATCAGAATCCCAGTATTTTTCGTGAACCAGAACACTCTCGTACCTACGCCGCTGATCATCGTTGTCCGAAATAGTTTGCGAAATGGATACGATAGGGAGGATAATACTGTTCTCTTGCTTTAGCTTGGCGATGGTGCGCTCGGCATTGCCGTGAATGCATTTGATTCCAACAAAGGCGTCTTCCGAATTAAAGTAACCAATGTCGTTAAAGGAAGCTATCATTGACCGTAAGGATTCCTTGTAGATAAATGAGATATTAGACTTAGCCTGTGTCATCTTAAATATCTTTTCTCTTACGTCACCTTCTCTGGTAGGATAGCGTCTACTTCTACTATCCCCGTCCTCCTCTGTCCAAGAAGTGTTAAGCGTCGAGGCGTCTCCAACGAAGTTGACCTGTAGTGGAAGATCGGGGAAAGCCCCTGGACCATCCGTAGGACCAGTAGCAGGAGCGGTGGGTGGAGTCCAGAAGTCCGTGTCTACTTCGTAAGCTCCAGGGTTCACTCTATCGTAGCCCGTAAGGGTGAGGCCATCATATACTGCTCTTGTTCTACCCTCAATATCGAAGACATCAATCTCTGAGTTAAGGCTTGGACCAATACCCTGCTTCCAAGCATCATTTCTTGTGCTGTCAACTAATTTGTTTGAACTAGCTTCATAAATAGAGTGAGGTATATTAAGCGGAGGAAACAGGCTGGTCGTAGCGGATGCCTGAATATTTCCTAGTCCGTAGGTGCTGAATCTTCTTATAAAGTCGTTGTCAGAAACACCAACATTATTAGAACCACTAAGTGAGAAATCTCCACCAGAGTAAATGGTCTCTATTTGAAAATCACCACTCTCATTCCTCAAATTCAGGTTGTTGAGCACAGTTATATTTCCATTTAAAGTGCTCGTCAGTCTGATAAAACTATCAACTAAGTCTGTGGTGCATTCGTCAGGGTTAGCCTGACAGTTAATTATCTTATGGTTATGAGAAAAAGTGCTTCCACCTCCAAGGTAAAGGCACTCTGATCTAACAGAACCTACAGATTTATATTCGTTGTTCTCATGTACTATGGGATACTTAGAAGATCCTACATCACCGCTTCTAGAAAAATAGGCGATTGGATTTGTGTTGTATGCATAATGAGATCCTCTTGAGGTTTTTACCCCTATGCCCTGAGAAAAAAGCTTTACTGCATGATCGTTAGAGTGAGTAGAAGAAGAAGTATAACCATCTAAATGTAAGAAGTTACACCTAATACCTAGGGGAGTTCCGTTAGATGTAAGTATTGGCCTATCAAGTAAGTTTGTTCCACTAAAGTTGATATAATTATCGGGACCAGGGAAAGTAGTGTCATACTGGAAGGTCACTGAAGGGTAAACTCCAGGATTTATTGCCACATCTAGCTGTGAATTAGACTCAATTAGATCATTGTGTCCTATTCTTTCTTCGAAGATGTTGAATATATCTGCCTCAGCTAATGCTGGTGTAGTGTAATCGCCGTCTCCAAAAGGATCTACGCTCTTACCTATGATTGTTTTTTCCTCAGGAATTGTGAGAGGAATCTCAAACGCCCCTGGGTTAGCTGTAGCCCCTGACCGCGCCTCCCCAGCAATATCCGTTAATGGAACAATCGCGCTTACAGAAGGTCCAATACCTGCTTGCCAAGAGTTACTACCTGGAACATTAGCTAGTCTTGCTGTACCTCTACCGTACACAGACTCATCACCAGAAGCGGAGACAGTCTCGTAATCAAAAGGAACAGGGACTATGGGATACTGACTACCTTGAATTTCTACGGGGAACGGGTTACTAGCAACTCCGTAGTTACCTCCACCTGTATAGGTAATACTTCCTGTATTCTGATCCAATATAGCATATAGGGGATTGTGGATAATACAGTTTACAAATTTAGTGTAGTGATGTCCTCCCGTAGTAGAGCCTACGGTTCTATGCCAACCTAGCCAAGAACAATTTATGAACTCAACATGGCATTCCTGCCCCGCACTGTTGGTTTGTATCGCCACCGCTTGACCTTCCGTAGCATGTCTAAATACACAGTTCTTTAGACTCAAAGGGAATGTAGCGGTCCCTACATCATACCCAGTCTCAAAAGGTGTACCATTACGATTAAACAAACAATCAGTGTACTTGATTCCCGGACGTGTAATTGTGGTCGTAGTTCTATTAAATTCTATGTCATTAACATCAATAAATGACATATGAACCCTAGCTAAACCAGTATTCGTAATACGAATACCTTTGGTTGGAATTCCTTTATGCTTATCTTCTTCAGTCGCAGCACGAACAACTAGATTCCTTGTTTCGTCTGCTTGAAAAGCGGTGGGCTCATTCATCTGAGGAGCTTCAGGATAATCACCCGCTTTAACTTCCCAAATTACTTGCAAATTATTTTCAGTTAATGAATTCAACGTATTGCCTTCTCCTGGCGAATCTGGAATTACATTTTGAAAGTCGGTATTTGCTTCAGCAAAAGAAGTATAGTCTCCTCCTCCATTAACATCAATTGTCTTTGTTACAGAGCTAACAGATTGATAACCATCAGATACATACGCACCCAGATTGGTTGCTGATGCGGACACTACTCTAGTTATGCCCTGAATATCTGTAGTGGGTATATCTGAATTTGCTGAAGGCGCTAGTCCCTGATCCCATATAGAGTTCGCAGGAAGATTTACTAACCTACCTCGTCGCCCTTGACAAATACCAGCAGAGACCCCTGCCTCGATGCTTTGATTTGCTTGAACAGGTAGAGTAAGACCTACGCCTCCGCTAAGAGAAGATAAATCTCTTTGAGGAGATGTTACAAAATCTGAATTTGCTGGCTCTCCAAAGTTATTAGATCCTGAAACATTATAAACAAAATTAGTTCCTGCTCCTTGGGCGTTGTCGATAAGGAACGCTCCCTGATAGGTCGCGTATCCACCTGAATAAGGGCACTGAGTAAACACATTGTTTATCATCTCAACATGTAGAGTATGATTTGTGCTGGCTCTTGGCTGAAATGAGACGCCGTACATAGTTCTTACTGTGTTGTTTACAGCTTTGATGTAGGAGTTAACTCCATCAAAACTTAGACCGTAAGCATAAATAAAGGGAACCATGCCATGAGCAACACAGTTTTTAACTGTGATTGGAGCCCAAGAATACCCTGCTGATCTATTAGATGCGCCTACTAAATGAACTACCAACGCCCTATCATTATTGGACGAAGAACTACCAAAGTACAAGCAGTTGGTTACGCTACCCACTGCCGCTCTATTACGGTCGCTACTATAAGAATACGAAACACCATTCCGTCTACCAGAGTTAGAAAGAGATTCAAAGTTAATACCGTCAAAATCCACAACAGCCCCATCAACGCTGCAAGCGGTCCCGTAACTAGCGGTGGCAGTCCAACGGACTCCTTGACCAAAATTACCATTATGCTGACTGTCAGCAGCGGCCTTAATTACTATCTTTCTTGTGCTGTCTGTTAAGTCTTGATAACCTGTGCTTTCAGAGCCACCAAAATTAAAGACTACAGTCTCTTGATAAACTCCCGAATCGCTTTTTGAAGTTCTTATTTCAAATACTCTTTTTTCGTTCTGTCTACAAAACTTTCCATAAAAAGTATTGTTATCTAAATCTGCTTCAGCAGCAGCGATAGTTGTATAATTCCCATTACCGCTATCGTCAATGATGTAAGTTACTACAGTGGGCTCTGCAAATCCATCAGCCTCAAACGCTCCTGGATTACAAACACTGCCTGTCCTGCTTACACCATTGATGTCGGTTGCAGGAACTTCGGAGTTTGCGGTAGGACCAACACCCTTCTGCCAAATATCATTTGTAGTTGGAAGAGAGTTAGCAGAGGTGTCTATTAGAGCACCAGGGTAAGTGTATACAGCATAGTCTGCTGCTCCCTCCCAGGGGATGCGCTCAATGTCAAAGTCAGCAGTGGGAATTATGTATTCAGGAGTGCCTCTTGTACCGAAAGGAAAAGAGTTGGTTCCTGATTGTCCAAAGTTATTGGAACCTGTTACCGTTCTTAAACCAGTTCCAGAAGTTTTGTATGAGTTCTTACTTGTGCAGAAGTTATTTATTAATAGGGTTGTGTTTGTTGCTCCGCTAGAAAGATTATCATGGAAGAATGTTCCATAATCGGTCTGGGCGGTATTAGTTCGAGTCATAAAAGTATTATTTATTAACTCATGATGGCAAGCTCTACTAGCACTAGAGTTTGCTCTAAAGAAAGCTCCTCGTCTCCCTAATCCAACACAGTTCTCAATTCTTATTGGATAGTCAGAGGATCCTCCTCCACCAACATTCGTGCTTAAACAATCTGTACTCTGATTCTGCTGATCGAACATACAGTTTCTAACAATACATCCATCTGCCGTTCTAAACTCCAACCCTTCCGAGTTGCTTCCATTACGCATCAGGAAGCTAAGACCATCATAAATAATATGATTGTAGCTACTGTTAAGAATGTTGTAATTTGTAACGGAAACAAAGTCTCTGATGATTACGCCCTGACCAAACTGCCCACCATGTCCTTGACCAGCAGCAGCCTTCAAGGTAATGTTTCTCGTAGCATCAGTGATTACACCGCCTGGAGACATAACAAATCCATTGTAAATTCCAGCGTCAGCTTCGAATACAATGGCCGTGTTTAGCGACACAAGGTCTGTGCCTCCAGCGATAGTATCAATATCAGCCAAGCCTTCAGGGAAATCTGCGTAATCATAACCGCTTGCAGCACCACCAATACCAACAGTTTTTGTAATTACCGTTGGAGGATCAAACCCGTCAGCCTCAAAAGCTCCTGGGTTAGCTGTTGCTCCGCTTCTAGCTACGCCCTCAATATCAGTTGTAGGCACATCGCTGTTAACAGAGGGGCCAACACCTTGTTGCCATACATCATTTCCTGATACATCCACCAGAGCGCCTGTAGAGGGCCAGTAGACAAGGAAGTCTCCTGCTCCAGGATCAAGGTCAATTGTTGGCGTTACTGGATAAGGAGAACCTTGAACAGCGGCAGGGAATGGGGCTGAACCATCATCTGGACCAAAATTGTTCGAGCCAGTCACAACTACGGTAGGCCCAGGAGATGCAAAGTACGACCTAGCGGTGCCACCGTTGACTACGTTGTTAACCAACTCCAGATTAATGGTGTCGGAACTGCTCTGTGCAACGATGAATCCTTGATTGATGCCAGTAGCCATAGCCGTGCAGTTTACGACTCTCCAGTAAGATTCAGCACCATCTGCACGAATGTCGAATGCCCTACTGCTGTCCGATTTGCCAACGCAGTTCTCGACGACATTAGGGAAGGCAGCACTGCCACCTCGGCTCAAGGTGAAGGCCCTGTTGTTTGTAGAGTAGGACATCAGGTTTCGGAGTATCACGCCAACTGCTTCCCCACCTATACCCCCTCCCCCTCCAGTAGAGGGTGTTACCGAAAACCCGTCAGCAATTGCGAAGCTCTCCTGAAGCGAGATTGCTCCAATGATGTTAGCGCCTGATGCGAACTTACCACCATGTCCAGCGCCACTCGCACATGTCCAGGTCACATTACGAGTGGGATCACAAGTCAGCGCACCCCCTGTAAAAAACGTAAAGCTCTCAGTATAATCACCAGCATCAGCCTCGAAAACAATAGCACCGTTATAATCTAAAAGACTACCACTACCAATAGCTGATGTAGCAATGTTCACTACATCAGCTTCAGCGGCTATAAAGTTAGCGTAGTCTTTTCCCGAACCAATAGTTCTAGTAACCGTAGTAAGACTATTAAGTTGTTCAAAGGCTCCTGGGTTTGCTGTAGTGCCTGATCTAGTGTTGCCTTTTATGTCAGTTGTAGGAACGTCGGAGTTGGCGGCTGGACCCACGCCCTGATTAACCACATCATTGTTTGGTGAGTCTAAAAGCTCTCCTGTGCTTCCAACATATAGAGCAAAATCTCCTACGCCTGGGTCGTAGGATTTGCTGGGGGTTATTGGGTACGGGGAGCCTTGGATGGCGGCGGGGAAAGGGCCAAAACTACCACCGAAGTTGTTGGAGCCCGTGATAGTGGCTGTGCCGCCGCCTCCCTGATCCAGCCAAGTCCCGAAGCCCGATGTGGCTGGGTTCGTGACTAGGTTGTTGACGACGTTGTATGAGGTATCAGGAACATGGTAGATGTCCCAGTTTCTCTGGGGCTCTAGGCCCGTGTGTGTGTTGTTGATGAGGTCAAATTGAACCCCACTGCTCCCGCCGTTATGCCACAGGGAGACGTATCCGTTGATGAACACATTGTTGGAGATTGTGTTTGTCGCGCCAGCCGGAGGGGCGGTTGGACTCCAGTTCACCCAAAGACATCTAGTCGTGGTCGTATCGGATTCAATCACGCACGAATCCAGTGTGAATCCGTGGCAAGCCGCGGAGACGACTCGGCTCGTGCCGACCTGTTGCAGGCCAAGTCCGAACACTTTGGTGAAATTGTCTCCAACACCCAGCGTGTAGTTGGATGGCGAGCTTGTTTGAGTAATCAAAACGCCGCCGTCAAGCACCCCACCATGCTCCGATCCGGCGGCAGGCTTGTAAGTCACCTGCCGGGTCGCGTCCGTCGTGAGCGAACTCTGAAACGTCACGCTCTCCGAGTACGTCCCCGCATCAGCCTCGAAAACAATAGCACCATCATTAGCTACAAGGTCAGTACCACCAATAGCAGATGTAGCAATATTTTCTACATCCGCCTCAGCGGCTGTAAAGTTAACGTAGTCTCTTCCTACGCCAATGGTCCTCGTAACTACTGTGGGCATTTACTTACTCTTGCTTGTCATTCACATAACCAGAAAGATCAGCCCACGCCATC
>Ga0208162_1000083_pt1 | contig 45650 bp, 38 predicted proteins | sample CB_VirMetaG_4_FD_184539 | JGI IMG/M metagenome (GOLD analysis project Ga0208162, IMG submission 184539) | Freshwater to marine saline gradient viral communities from Chesapeake Bay - CB_1508_1M Viral MetaG (SPAdes) (version 4) | ecosystem: Environmental > Aquatic > Marine > Coastal | place: USA... | reverse complement strand
GCTCGACCCATCAGGAACTGTTGTGCGATACCGCCGAAGTTATCCCCTAGCCCTGCACGCCTAAAATCTCTCTGAGCGGACATTATCCCTATGGATAACTGCTTCCTGAGGTCTTCTGACAGGTTCGTACTAATAAACGGTGTAGCTGCTAACGTCCTCTGAACGTCCTTCATCGTGCCGCCAGCAGTAACAGCAACACGGTTCAGGGCTGTGCCGATCTGTGTGGTGATCGAAAGAGCCGATTCTGATGCGAACCCTTTGAAGGTTTGAGTCAGCAAAGCGGCCTGGTTCTGAGCAGCGCGGAGCGATCCGGCACTGGCCAGTCCTTGCTCGCCGATAGCTCTCTGAAAATCTCTATTAATAGTGTTCAGAGCGTTGCGAATTACATCGAGCTTTAACCCGCTGACAAGAAATTTGTTATCCAGAGATCTGGAGAACTTGTTGAAATCGGCTAAGGCACGGGAAGTGTTAGCACGGACGTTCAGATTAAGGTTAGATATTGCCATGCCGCGTTATTTAAGTTCTTTGTATACATAAGTTTCATTTCCTCTAATATAAGTGCACCTGTATAATTTATTATTTTGAGGATTAGTTCTTATTTCATTATTTCCTACAGTACATGGTTTATTCTCTAGTATATTATCCTTTAAATACTGAAGTTCGTTTTTATTTTTAGCCGTTTTTGACAGCTCGTCTAATTTTTTAGGAGCTTCTCTACACTCTTCCCCCTTATAATATTTATCTACGATCTCCTTTGATGCTATGCCGGCCTTTCTAAGCTCTGCTTTAGCTTTATTTAAGAATGAAACAGGATCTTTTTTACTTACCAGTTCTTCCTGATCGAGGTTAAATATGGCTCTACTGACGTTGTCTGCTGAATATTGTATAGGCAGTTTTGATGATCCGGGAGTTACATCTTTTAATGTCTTGTATAAGGCTCGGTACTCGTTGCTGCGACTTATTATAAATTTAATAGCAACTTCAGAAGGAGATTCACCGATACCTACTCGACGTCTAGCATTTAATCTTGCAAGAAACTCTCCATATTTTTTTGAAAGATCATAGTTTCTGCCACATCTCTTTATAATCTGCTGAAGCTCTTTAGACCGGGATGTAGTTGGCTTGCGAGGGCTGGGCTCCGGTTCCGGTTCCTGCTTCGGCTCAGGATCTCTCTCCGTCTCCGGAGTGCTCGTATCCCTATAATCCCTACTAGAGACTGTCGGATCGCTCAAGGTGGGTTGTCTTCCAGGCCTTAGGACATCGACAAACCCGTCGTTAATCGTCCACTCTGGTACTTGCTCTAGGGTAAACGATACCTCCGCATTGACTAGATATCCGGCGTCCCACGCCTTCTCTCTTACCTTGATATCCTGTATGACGCAAGGACCAAACACCCTCCTCCCCCATACAAACTCGAGAACGGGGGGTCCATCGGCCCCATTTTCTCCGTCCCTGGCCATAAACAGATCCTGAAGGCCTTTTTCAAGGCTATCTACCCTCTTCCCAAGAGAGTATCCATGCAACAGGATTTTTCCGAAAGACAACTTCCTATTCCTATTCGCTCTCCAGGACAGCGGCTGACCCTCATTCGCCGGATCAGATACGCCCCAGGCTTCTGCCCGGTTATAGTCTGGTCCGGAGGATAGTTCAAGCTCTTCAGGGTTGAACATAAACGTCCATACTGCCGACGTCTCCATGTCCGTGTAATTAGACACCGGATTAGCCCTAAATACGCCACCCGCAATGGGTTCGGAGGGGAGGACATTGGTATCCTGTGTGCCTTTCTCCGGATCGGTGGGTGGTCGGAACTTGGCGATATCAGGATTTTCTGGTACAAGGGTAAAAGGTGGTGACTTTATGTCGAGGTCAAAGTAGTTTATATTCGTTTCGCTTACCGGCTGCTTAAAAGCCCCCTCGAACTTTTTGGTTAATTCGGATAACTTATCGGGAGGGATAGAGAACGCATCGCGAGCGGCTTCTTCTAGTTTTCTTCTTGAAACTCCATCCCTGCTCCAGTACTGTATATATGCAACGGCAGGAGTCATCCCGCCAAACGTGCCGTCGACGAAATCGATGCTCCTTAGCTTCTTGAGTACGGAAGAATTCTCCCCCCGTGAAGTCCAACCTGTATTGGACTTAAAGCTAGAAACTTTTTCATTTACTCTCGGGGGTAAACCCATGGATAGAAAAGTCTCACTCTCATTATGCTTTCAACTAAACAGGTGGCTCAGAGTGGTCGAAGCTCCAGGCTATTGCATTACGAACGATAGAGTCGGCGTCTTTATCCCAGTCATCAAAGTACGGGTTATTTCCGATCCTCTCAAGAACCCACTCTCGTACAACATTACCTACTGTCTCTGGCATCCTGGCAATCCGGCTAGTACGTTTCCATACACACTCGTACCTACTCCCTCCATTAGATCCGTCAAATTGCTCGATTTCTCTGAGAATCCCCAGGATCTTCCTCTTCACAAAACTCCTCTTGCCCGGAGTCAGTTTGTTCCAGATCTTCCTCTGATCCTCTATAGTCCCCCAGTCCGGATCATGATCTTTAGGCACTGGAGTATAAGAAGTCACATGCTTCACCGCTTCTACCGAGTCCGCAATCTTCTTCAGCTCATCGACTTCCGTGACGATATCGTTATCGAGATATACGATAGAGTCCGGAGTAGATCCGAAGTACATCCGGGCAGTATCAACGCATGATGTGTCTCCTCCTAGGGAATGAGCAAGGCCCGTGGCCAGTAGCTTCGCCTTCTTGAGGTCTGTAATCTCCTCAGAGAGGAATATGATCCCTCTGAACTTAGGATGCTCCGGGGTACTAGAAAAGGAGTGATGAAGTATATTGAACTTTATCCCCAACTGGGATGCCTGGGTGATAATCTCCTCCATACTGTCCCCGTCGTCGTAGTCTACTCCCAAGACTTGGCAGCTATGGAACAACCCTTCCACCCTTCTTCGCCTCTTCCAATCCGGACACACGTCGAAGACAAAAGGCGACCAAGTGCGTCCCTGCACAATGGCCTTAGCCAGCTTTCGGGGGGTTACCTCGGTCGTTTCAGTACCGAGCCGAGACCCTAGCACTCTTACCTCGGTCTTAGGGTTCCCATACTTATCACACTGACCCTTGTACTGCAGAGTAGTACTGGGCTTATGGTCCCAGTGTTCGTAGTCCAGGGAGATGGTAGCCACGGAGTCGAGGTGTTTTCCTACCATCCTATCACAAGCTCTTGGGGTCGTACTTGGATCCGTAGATCCAGTTCGCATCGCATCGCTTCGACTTGTCCGTGATATAATCCAACTCCTCCTGAGAGAGCGTACCCATGAGGTCGTTGGCAAGCCTGTAGATTCCTTTCTTCTCACCTTTTACCATCTCCCAAGTCCTCACAATATGTGACATTTTCTTTGACATACTAAATCCGTCTCTGAGGGTCAACGCACTAAAGACGTGTTCAGTCGCCAATGCAAGATCTTTGTCCGTCTTATGTGCATTGAATACTTCGTAAGATTTATCGATACTACTGATCAGCATCTTCCTCTGTGCCCAGTAGGGGTGGTCCAGGTCGCGTTTCTGATTTTCCCAGTTCTCTTTCATATTCTTCCTCAGGTTATTCGCCTTCATATCGATCATGACGAACCGAGTAGACTCAAGGATCGTTGCTAAGGACCCTAAGGTTAATTCGGGTAGATAATCTCCCTGGCCTTTCATATCCCTGATAGCGAAGGATAAGAAACAAAATCTTATGAAACACTCCAAAGAGTTTTTGTGGGTCTGAAACCGGAAGTAGGGCAGCAAATCTTCACTTTTTGAATGAATGTTTGCACCAGACTCTACTTGTTCGAGGAATGCATCAGTGCAGTGGCGAAGTACTCTAGCAAATAGGGTGATTTCGTCGACATCATACTCTTCCATGAGGTATTTAATATTCGCTATGGGGTGAATGTCCCTACCAACCTGCTCCGACATATCTTGTTGCTCATATTTACGATACGTCGACAGCAGAGCGAGTCTGCTAATAGCGCCGGAATCTAGAACGTAGGATATCTCCGACCTCACATCATTGGCATTGGCCAGTATGACCGTATTCGACACAACTTCGATGGCATCGGTACCTTTATTCTCCACTTTCTCCGTACCGCCTGTAACAATAGACTTAAAGCTCGGAGCTGTGAGCATCTTTTCCAAAGAAGCTTGAGTCAGGTCGTCGTTGTAAGCTAAATGCGAGCTGATTACAGATCCCTGATTAAATCGAGAGCCTAGGTCTCCCATACTGGAAACGGTGTAACCGCAGTATTTCATTGCTTCTCTGATACCGTTAAGGACGGTAGACTTCCCCACCCCAGTCTCTCCTACCACGACTCCCGCCTTCCTGAACGAATGCTTGAGCGGCTCAGTTTTACCAGGATGTACCGCTCCCGTTCTTCCGACACAAGCCCTCCCAATAATGAGTTTGATCATTTCCGCTTCTGCGGGAGGAAATATGGTAATGATATCTTCAAACTTTAGCTTCTGCACCTCTTCACTGAACCAGGAAACTTCGGGCACATAGGAGTAGACTCCTTCCACCGTACCGGATAAGAACGCATCTTTTACTGATTCGGGAGAGTGAGCAATCCCCATGTGATAAGTACCGCCCCCCTGCTTCTTGTGCATCAGAGCTTTATGATTCTCAAACCCCAGGATAAAATCGGTAACTTCGCTGGATCGGCCAGAGCGGTAAATAAATAGGGGGAGGCAGAACTCTCGGGTGTCGGGGTCGAACTCTAGCATCGAGTCGTCGCTCAGAATCTCATTCTGAATCGTCTCCAGGGTGGTCTCTGAAGCTGGAACTAGGCACTCAAACCACTCGGGATACTTTAATCCTTTAGGGACGAATCGAGTACTCGAGTTGTATGGGCAGAACTTTTCATAGAGATCATGAAACGATGTGAGTTTAGAGTCTAAGTTCACCTTCAAGTAGTAGCCGTTAGACTCGAGGATGGAGATTACCTCATGGTACTTGCTTGACGGTCCCTTTGTAGACAGTTCGGAGTCTGACTTATTCTTACCTTTAGGCATGGGACTGAGAGAATCGGATTAAGGAGGATTTATAGTCTTTCCTGGACTCCTTTAACGCCTTCAACAGCCCGGGGTTGTGGTTCTCAGGATCGGTCTTCTTAATCTCTTCCAACTCCTTGATCCTCTTCAACGCCTCGTTGTCATCTTGGACCATCTTAGCACACTTTTCCAGCTCTGCCTGCTCGGAAACCCCAGCGCAGTACTTCTTGTTCAGGCCTCTGTACCCGGGATACCTCGCCTCGACCCTCTCTCTTACCGCCTTCTCACTGAAGCTGATCACGTCGAATTCGGTGGGTGCAGGGATTTCGGGTAGGAACATGCCCAGGGATCGGAGGTAGCGGCTAGACCGCTCAAGGTGGTCGGGTCTGTTTGAGGGCTTCGTATCCGCTATAATAGATCGGAGTCTAGCTTCCTCGGCTTGAGTCCAGCCCCAGACAGGGTCTTCGTCGTAGAGGTCGAAGAAACGCAGGGGGGTGCCGGGGAGAAGGTTGTCTCCAGCATCGCCTACTTCTACCTTTACGGTATAGGTTTCTCGAGCTGAGGATATATTGAGTTTTTCTTTCCTCAGATAGTAGTCACAGACCTCAGCTTCTGTGCGGATTCTTGGGAGCCAGGGGCCAGTATTACACCAGACGATATGGTGTTCGTCGGAGACTAGGCCTTGCCAATCCCCATCGACGGTAGATAGAAGGACGTAGCGATCTAGAACCGGGTCAGTCCTTTGGATGCGGGCTATCTTCCCCGCGATGTCATCTGCCTCGTAGTATTTTTTGTCGAAAAAGTGAAAAGTAGAGCCGGGGGACTTTAAGTACTTGTAACCCTCTTCGAGGACGATGGGGAAGAGGGACGGTTTGGCCGGCCTTCCACCTTTATATTCCGGCATTCCGAGCTTATGTGCCTCTAAGCTGCGCCAATATCCCTTGATATCTTCCTCCTCAAAAACTCCCTTGTTGTCGTCAACAACGATAGCTGTGAAGTCATGGGGTGGAAGGCTATCAATACCTCTATTGAGTTTATAAGCCCACAGAGCTCTGAGGATCTTCCTCAGTGCTTCCTCATCATCACCCACAATATCCTGAGCCGATTCGGCGAAGTTATTAATGCTGTGAGCGTAGACCTTGTAGTCTATGACAACGAGGGGGAAATTCTTTTCCTTGTCCAGGGTCTCTTGTAGCCAGCTTTCCTTGAGTGTTTCTAGAGCCATAGGTTTTAACTTATGGCCGTATTATATCAGACTCCGAAGAACTTTGCACTCAGAACGCGTTGTGCTCGGACAAACTTCCGCAGGGGATAGTTGGTTACCATAGCCCACTCAAGGAGTGGCTTAATCTGCATCTCGGAGAGGGGAAGATCAAGGCTGACGTCTTTACCCGAGACGAAGAACTTTTCGCCATCACGAGCGACGACAAGGACGTCGGCTTCGCTATCAAACTTGATTGGCCTCTGTAACTTCTCGATCATCGGCCCTTGTAACCCTCCTTAGCGATACGCTTAACCTGCGGATCTGCTTCCGTAGCTGCAGGAAGAGCTGGTTCGCGCTTGGCAGATTTACCCGGTACGAATTTTTTCTCTTCTTTTTCTTTACCCTTTTTCGAGCTACCCTCCCTCAGAGTCTTCTGCCTCGATTCAAGCGATGCTGTTGAATTAGGATCAAAGGTACAGATTCCACCTTGATCCGAAGTCCCGGGAGGACATTGACTAACCTGCTGACCTCTAAACATGGAGGGAGTGTCTACCCCATCATCATCGCCAAAGGAAACCTTCTGCGAAGCGTTCTCGTGCGAGCCCGGATCGCCGAGGCTGGGCATCCGGATGTTATCTTGACCAATGGGCGTGCCGGACACCCAACTGGACTGCGGTGCTACGTTCCAGTCCTTTGGTTTTTCAAAGCTATTAGAATTATTCATATCACTTTAGAAGGTTGATAACAGAGGCGAAGCTGAATGGATCGACTTTGTCGACTCTGCTCACCTTGCGATAGATTTCAACCGCTTTAGCGGCGGTCTTCTCAACTTCCGGAGAAATAAGCTCTCTGCCTTCTTTTTTCTTGGCGATCTCAGGTCTCCATTCAGAGGTTACGTAGTCGACTATTGTCCGGACTTCACCTGGGCTAAGACGATTATCTCTCAGTGACTCGGCGATAGATCCGATGATAACACGTAGCTCGGACTGGCTGTACCAGTCAGATTGTCTGTGAAGGATCCAGAATCCGTCGACAGCGTCGAAGATTGAGGACAAGACTTCTCCGTCAAAGTTGCTACGGCTTAGTAGGTGTTTATTTACCAGATACGAGACTTTAGTGTACAGTTTATTCAAAAGACCGACTCGGTCTAGCATATTGAAGGTGAAATTTACCATGGTGTCCATTAAATCTCTTACTTAGCTTTCAACTATTTTAGCACGAATACGCAAGATTGGTGGGGGGGGGACAAGGTCTAGGTCGGCTTTGACTTATCCTCTATTACTTCAACTTTTACTATATTCCTGTGCCTTTTAATTCTACCTCTTTTTACATTTACAAGGTTGTCTACTTTGTATCCATTATTTTTACACCACTCTCTTATATTATCAGTGACTATAGTAGACTCATCTTCAAAAGTGAGTTTCCAGGTTTTTCTGGTTTTGCTAGTGTAACCTTTCCAAAAACCTTCAGGGCATTCAAAACTCATTATATTACTACTACCGTCAGTAAACCAAGTTTTTCCAAAATTACCGTTCGATTCTCCCTTGTTGATTTCCAAGCAAGACAACCTAATTTTTAACTTAGTTTCTTCGCTTAGAGAGCTTCCTATCCTCTTTAATCCATTTTTTCTTGATATTTCTCTGCTTCTTTCACTATTTTTAGAGATACGAATATTTTTTCTGTGTTCTTCAGTAATAACTCTCCCAGTAAGAGCAGCACTTATTTTATTCCTAGTCTCTTTAGTTCTCTTCTTTCCGTAGTTAGGAGAGTCTTTACCCTTCTTGCCGTAACTAGGAGAGTCTTTGCCTCTTCTACCATACATAGGATTATTCTTTCCTTTCTTAGACTCAGAGATTTTCTTTTTAGTTTCCTCAGTAAGGCCTTTGTAGGGGGCATTTTTCCTGCTAAATGATGTCGAAGTTTGACAAGCCCTGTTAGCAAAATGTGGATTTTCGGCTATACTATAGTACTGGTGTAAGAAGATTTCATCTTCATAGGCTTCTTTTCTAGTTTTATAATCATCTTTCAATATTATTTTAAAGGCAGGTTTAAAATTTTTATCGGTAAAAGAACCGAAATACTTTATATCTTCTTCAGGTAAACACTTACAAGTTCTACTCCCAATGTACCCCCTGCCCCACTCCTCATAAGAGTAATACACGTAGTGGTATTCTTTTTGTTCTTTCATGGGAAAACAAACAGACAATCCTCACTTATTCTATCAACCATTCTAGCACGAATACGCGTACTGTGACCATTCAGGGTCGGTTGACCTCTGCACGATCTCCACTACCCTTGGTAAAGGTGGTCTTGGTTTTCTACGGAGTTTAAGACCTACTTGTTCCGGAGTCTTAGACCCTTTTCTTGTATTACAGGTCGAACATGCCAGGGTAACATTTGTCCAAGATGAGTCGCCCCCTTTACATCTAGGAATAACGTGGTCGATCGTCAACGACCTCGTGCTACCACAATACTGGCAGGTATTATTATCCCTACGATATATCGCAGCTTTTGTAGGTTTCTCCTTAGCCGCCCTACTAATCGGGGTGTAAATATACTTCATGAGGCGGATTACTCTGCCCGAAATTCTCTGTGCTTTCTCTTTGAGCAGCAGTACAATTGCTCTTCTGCCGAGAACTATATTAAGGGGGGTAAAATCGAAATTAAGAACTAAAATCTTGTCAGCCGGGCTTATTGACACGTTCCCCCGTACCTCCGCAGAATTTACATTCCACCACCATGTGGAACAAATCTTGTATAAAAAAGCCCCGACCGTCACAGTAGAGGCAGGGGCGAAATACTTTATCCGATAATTTGCACGTTAATACTTTTGCCATGATTAGTCAGATTTTAGTCGATCCGAATCCACCTTGACCACGGGATGTGGTGGAGAAGATAGACGGATCTGTCACAACGGGGAATGTAGACTGATCGTATACGAGTTCGCATAGACCTTGGGCGATACGGGACCCGTGAGTAAACACGTGATGATTGTCCCCGTTATTGGTAAGAGACACTTTTACCCAATCTTGATACCCCGAATCAATGATGCCGGGAGAATTGGTAACAATCACGCTGTGGTTGCAGGCTAAACCGCTCCGAGATACGATTTTATAGACAGGCAGTAAATTACTCATGTCTCCCCTATCCATATGGATTTTAAACCCTGCACTGACCTTAATCGTGTCTCCAGGGAGGAGGAAAGCAGCGCCGTTTGATTTGTCGACGAGGTCGAGGAAGTCGTTTTCCGATTCCGAAGTGAATACCTCACCGTCGATGTAGAGTCTGGCACCGTACTTCAGTGCGCAGGACTCAAAGTCTCTGAAGAAGTCTACGGCATCGCTTCGGTTATAGGTGTCTTTTGCATAGGCACGAATATCTGCTCCGGCGTCTTCGCCAGGGTGAGAGGGCCGAGGAGCGAATTTTTCGTCTCCCGGGAGTGTGTAGAAGGTGACGTTCACGAGATTGGTGTTAATAGGGTAAGTATACTACAAGGTTTAGCCCTGGCAAGCCAGGCACTCAGAGTATTTTTCTCCCTCGTCCTGTTCCAGCATCTTAGAGACTCCTTCATAGCCGCCTTCCACATGGCTGCCATTGATCCAGACCTGGGGAACGGTGTCCCAGGACCAGTCGGAATCGGGAACCTCTGACCTATCAACCTCTGTGATTTCGTACCCCCGAGATCTTAATAATTCCTTAACCTTTGTGCACCAGGGGCAGTCCGGTTTGGTTACCACTTTGGCAACTTGTTTCTGAGGGACAACTTTACTCCCCCTGTTCTTAACCTGCAATGAGGTCGATTTCAGGTAGTAGAGAGACTTGAGGCCCATTTTCCAAGCCGACAGGTGTAGGCGCATCAGGTATGCTGCGTCAGCCTCGGGGTCGACGAAGAGGTTGACAGATTGGCCCTGACAGATATACCGCTGCCTGTCCGCAGCTTGTTTTACAATTTCAAACTGATCGATTTCTCTCGCCGTCTTAAAGATCTCCTTCTCCCTTGGACTCAAAAAGTCGAGGTGCTGAACGCTCCCCCTCTCCTCCAAGATGCTGTCCCATACCTCTTGGGTGTTCTTTCCAACCTGCTCGAGATGACTCTCAAGATAAGGGTTTTTGCGGACAAAGGTTCCCTTGGCATTTCCAGCGACGAATAGATTAGCGATTAGAGGTTCGATTCCCTCAGAGACTGCTCCGCAGATCACGGAGTTCGTCTTGGTCGGTGCGATGGCTAGTCGGGTGGCGTGGCGCACACCGTGGCCCTCACACCATTCCGGTTCACCGTATTCCTTCGCCATGTCCTGCGACGCCTTCAACGACATCTCATCAATGTATTTGTGGACCTCGATGTTGAGTTCGCGTGCGGCTTTGGATGCGAAGGGGAGGCCTCGGGATTGATAGAGAGCGTGGAGACCCATGGTGCCTAAACCCAATGAACGGGATTTCTTCGTAAACCTTACCGTCCGACCCATTGCGGGCAACCTGCTAGCCTTATGGATAAACTCCTCCACGATGGCATCTAAGAAGTAAATACCAAGCTCAGGTAGGGTTTTACCAGTGTTTTTACCTCTCCAGTCTTTCCACTCGTCGTACTTAGAGAGATTGATGGAGGAAAGTACACAGGTAAAGGAGTGGTTTTCGTCAGTGGGAAGGAAAATTTCGCTACAGTTGTGAACCAGAACGCCAGATTTTACACCATCTGAGTCTTTTGTGATGATGTAGAAGTTGTGATTACCCTCAACTGTCAGATCGTAAACATCTTCCACACCAGCAGGCCTTACGCTTACAACTTTTAGCCCATTCTGACGGATACCCTTAACCTTCTCTCTATTCTTAAGAATTTCAGATAGTCTGGGGTTCTCCGGGCTAGGCTTTTCAACCTCATACTCACCCTGATATTCTTTTTCCCCTTTGACGTAGGAAACATAGTCGCTAAACTTGCCCCCAAACCGATAGTTGGAGAAGTTTTGAGGGACATTGTAACCTATCTCAATGAGACTTAGATAGTCTTTTTTGGTAAAAGATCCTACTCTTTCGTAGATAAGTTTACCGAGTGCGATTAGTTGATAGTTATCTATACCACAAAACTTAGCATTTCTTTTGCCAGTTGAAAAGACAGATACGTATTCTTTGTGGTATTCTTTGTTAACCCGGTGAATTGGATTATTTTCTCCCATCCTCTCAAGAGCAGTTTTAGCCATATGATCTTCTTTGGTGAGAAGTTGGAGATTTTCGATGGAATCATTATCACCAGGCTCAACATGGTCTACATGGAAACCTTCACTGCTACGGTTGTTATGATACTCCCAAATCATCCGAGCTTGACGTCTATGGCCGTCGGAGTGAGTGTTTACCATGAGGTGACCGTATTGATTCTTGAACTGGGTGTAAGACTCCAAAGTAACTCCTACTGAGTCTTGTGCTTCGATCCACCGGGTGTCCTTGCAAGCCAAGAGGTGATCAGGGGTGCAACGGAAGGTGCTTCCATCCTCTAATTCTACCTCCACAATCTCTCTGGTGCCAGTCTTAAAAGCTTTAGCCGGCTTAATCTCTGTAAACCAAGCGCAACGGGTTTTAGATTTCCGGGCAGAATACACAGTGAACTCGGTGCCGGATAACTCGTCAATACGTACAGAGTTTCTTCCGTCTGCAACGGCTACCATAGTGTCTCCGGTGAAACAAAGGTTCGAAGTAACAATTTTTAAATTGCGTTTTTTAAAACAATCTGGTGCTTGATCATTCGCATTGTCTGGAAACATGAGATATGGAGAACCGCATACCATCCGAGACTTAAGAACTTCGCTGAAAATCTTCTGTTTTTCTTTATCCCCAGCCAACATCTCCTCGATCCAACTGTTTTTGATTGTGACGGCTAGATTGGAGTCGATAAAATTTCTGGGATCCCCCTGGCTATGGTCCTTGCTGCGCAAGGCATCCATTAGGTCAGGGTGGTCGATGGGCAAATAGAGGGCGAAGGAGCCTCGTCGTGTGTTGCCTTGGGAGACGGTAGCGGCCGTACGATCGTAAAGGCGCATCCAATCCACAATCGAGCCCGACTTTCCACCCTTACTGATCGGAGATCCACCAGGCCTTAATTCTCCAAAATAACTACCTACACCGCCGCCATATTTACTCAATGCTGCGACTTCTTTAAGGTGGCTGAAGATGTTAATGGTGTCATCACGGATTGTGTGACTGTAGCAGGAAACTGGAAGTCCACGGTTGGTTCCGAAGTTGCTCAAGACCGGTGTCGCTCCGCCCATGTATCCGAGCCAAAACATCTCCATGATGTCTTCGCCGATGCCAGGCTTCTTGAGGTGCTTTTCCGCTGTCAGCGCACAGCGCTTCCACATATCACGAGGGGTCTCGCCGGGCAACAGGTAGCCCTTTGACAAGGTCTGCTGGGCTTCTTCGCTCAGCCAGTCTGGGCAGATGGGTAGCTTATCGATGTCGAAGTAATCGCAAGTCACTGGAAAAAATTTGAAGGTAAATAATTTCAGACGCAAAAATCCACCACTACAGACCGTCTGTAATCTGCTGATGTGTGTTGATTTAAATAACTACTATGCTTTCAACTCTTCCACCTCGCCCCCGTCTCCATCAGTCCGTCGTCCCATGAGTCTTCAACATTCCTGCTTCTGTCACACCAGTATAGGTTAGCGAGGCGGTTGTCGGGCTTACCATCGGGTCCTGTGGGCTTTTTGTGACATACGACGATGTGATCGCCCTGAGGTTTCTCTGGGCCGAAAATCGACATCACCATCTGGTGCAGGAAGGGTTCTTCGCGATAAGGAATACCATTACGTTCCCAGGTCAGGTTGACCCTGTACTTGCCCCGGTCATCGGATCGTGGTTTTCTATAGTTGATTCCGCCATTCTGCTGGACACGGCGTACCCTGCCCATATCACTAATCTGATAGGGCGAATCTTTCCACTGTTTCCACTGCTCGCGCTTAGCGTCAGCCGGATCGAGTTCAGGGATTTCTTCGAAGGATTCGGTGTCCTCGTTTTCACCCACCTGCCAACCCTCAGGTATGTTGATATTGATATCCATTGGCCTTTAAATCTCAACCGAGTTTATCAATCTCTTAGCTCTTTCTACCTTAGAGCGGTGAATTTCCAAGAGCCTGTCCGCCCGGCCCGCTTCGCTTACTAGACACGTAGTACCGTGGACTTTTTCCATATATTCAGTATTTTTGTCGGTTTGCTTTTTCATAGTTTAATTTAGCGAAGTAGTAAGTGGACCAGGCAACCTCGGGATCAGTGAAAGTCCGCACTCCCCTTTCTCCCAGCACTACCCAGGGGCCGTCTGGCTCCTGGCGATAGGGCTTGGGAAAGGGATATGGCATGGCTACACGAGTTCGAGATCCAATGCGCTAAGGTCGACGGATAGGAAATCTTGGGACGGTTTGGCGACATAGCCGCCTCCGTCTTTACTCATGGCGAAGAAGTCGGTGTTCGTTTGACCTTTGACCATGGGGTCGAACCAGTCCGAAATGGAGCGGGAGGAGGAGATATCCTCAGCGGTCATCGAATAGCCAAGCTGAGGAAGACCAAGATTCTCGAGTCGGTTGTTAGCCCGAGATTTTATATATGATTTGAGGTCAGATAGAGCGATGGGGATGGCGGTATTGTCTATGGTGCTGAAGATGTTATCTAGGAAGCTATACTCGTTTTCGACTACTGTATCGAAGCCAGCTTTGATCTCGGCTATCTCTTTGTCGGTAATGCCGGTCTCTTTTACCAGTCTTCTAAACAAACCGCTACCCCCATTACTATGAAGGCCTTCGTCAATCGAACTCCATGATATAATCTGGGCCAAACCTTTCATCCGACCGGTTTTGTTAAAGGCCAAGAGAATGGCGAAAGAAGCGAAAAGGCTTACTCCTTCACCCGCTCCACTGAACACTGCGAGAGATACCTTTTCAGAGCTACATGAAGTGAAAAAACGCTCAACTTTCTTCTGCGCAGTAGAGTCGGACAAGAACGCTTCGAACTCATTGATGCCCAGGGTGTCGGAGAGATGGTTATACGCCTGAGCATGGATCTGTTCGAAGAAGCTAAACGCCCGGGCCATACTCAAGATCTCCGGCTTCTTGAACAGCTTACACACCGTATCTCCCCAATACTCGGAGATGCCCATCTCGGCTACAGTGAATCCTCGTAACACCCCAGCGATCAAATCTCTCTCGCTCTGCGACAGATTATGGTGCCAGTCATTGACATCGGAAGCCATCGCAACCTCTTCCGGCCTCCACACAGACGCCACGGCACTCTGGTAGTATTCAAAGAATTCTGGATACTCATAGCCCGACTTCGCCTTGTACAGCATCGGGACATGGGAGAGGATGGACATAACTCTGTGCGATATGTTTGTTAGTGTAGCACGGAATCCTTGACTCCGCACTGGTCAAAAGCTCTATACGAGTTACCACGATAGACTAGCCAGCGTCTCGCATCGCAGTGGATCTGATTCCACCACGACACATAGTTATCTTTTTGTTCGTCCGTATCGTATTTTACGCCTCGATACGTGGCAATATGTTCGTGATTAGACATTTGGAAGAGCAGGGGTTTCAGGGAATCTCTCTCTAAGCTGAGCGAGAGAGGAGTCGGGGAGAGAAGCGGCGAGGACGCGATAAGCATCGCTGAGAGCAGAGGTTCGGTCCGATTTCATCGGCGATTTATACTGCTTACCTTCTTTATAGTTCGGCACGACGGTGTAGAATTTCTCCGTCTTGATATCCTGCACCAGGTAATAGTTTTGTCCCGATGCCATGCCATTCTCGACGACAATATGGCCGACGGGGAGGTCGAGAGTGCCAGTGTCACCCGGCTCTTTAGAGCCGGCTTCTGGCCGGTAATCATCTGTGTTACCATAACTAGACTTCTCGCCACCCCCGGTCTTCGCAACTCCTGCGGAGTCTGGACTAACATCGACACTGTGATATTCGTCCTCTTGACTTTTACCATCAGTGCCGGTTTCGTTAGCCGGAATATCGTTCGGACCAGTGCCGAATCTGGCTTCGCCGAATTCGTAACTAACCTCCTCGGGGTCCAGAGATTTCCAGCCATAGGGAGGTGAAATTTGATTATCAGACATGGAGTTATCTTATCTACTAAGCTTTCAACGAAAAGAAAGAGGGAGGTAAAGATACCTCCCCCCCAAAGCGATCAGAAGTTGAGGTCGAGGCTGTCGTCAGCCACCTCTTCCTGAGCACTCAGGATCATCGAACACCGGATCCGGGTCTTACCATTGTCAAGGATAGTCTTATCCTTAATAGTTACAGTGGCCGGCTTCTCCTCAGAGATCTCGGGCTGGGTCGAGAGCAGAGGACGCAATGATGCATGTGCCCAGCACTCGGCCGTTTTACCCTCCTCGGGATAATCCTTGATCAGGATACGGAAGGACTGGCCATACTGCGTGTTAACACCGCGATAGCTGATGACCTCGTAGTTAACATTCTCCTGGAGTTCACGGAAGTCGATCTCTTCATCAGCACGCTGACGTACTTGCCCACGAGGTGCGACTTGCTGAACCAGGCTGAGGAGATCGGCCTCCTTGCCCTTCTTCATCAACGCGTTAAGCGCTTTGATCTCGGGCGGATTCTCCCAGTTGATGAAACGGACGGATACGGGGAGGACGACCTGCCCGTTACCATCTTCCTCGTCGACCGAGATCATGAAGGAGATGTCTTCACCGCGTCCGCTGAAGTTGAATTCAGAGAATTCGGCTTCCAGGGTACCGGAGTCAGTGACGACGCCTTCTTTGGTCAGGGATACCGGGATGAAACGGTTACCCCACTGGATGTAGGCGCTACCGGTTTTTGTGTCCTCTACGCCGTCGTTTCCTGCCTTGAGGACAGGACCGAAGAGACGGGTGTAGACACCGTCCTCTGCTTTGATGAGGAAGGTGTTCTCTTCAAGGGGGAGCTCCTCGCCTGTAAGGGCAGAGAAGACCTTGTCGAGATCCTGACGCATTGCCTTCGGCATGTTAGCGTTAGGCAGAGCAGTGTACTGACTGCTGTACTCGCGCCCTGCTAGCGGGGCGAGATCGGGGGATCCTGTACCCACCTGGATGGTGTTGACTGTGAAAGTGGCTGCTGCCATGGGTTGTTCTCACTGAGATATGGAGGAGCCAGATGCTCCTCTGCAGATACTGTACCACAGGATTTGGTGGTTTAGGATTATTTAAGATTTGCCAGGTACTCCTGAGCCTGAAGTCTTATCCGATACAGTTGAGTACTCAGGGGGTTGAGGGGGCATAGAGGGGGGATGTACAGGATTAAGATGCCCCTGACCCGGACCTCCCTCTCAAAGGGGCATTTGGCCGGCACAGAGGCTATCCACCGCTTCGCGAGCTCGGGTGTCCACTCCTTGGGTTCGAGCCAAGGGAGGTTGAATTTCGGTAGTGAACCGGTGAACGTGGCCCACCACCGAGGTACTCGTGTTCTCTTAGGGCGGCTCCGCTCCGGCGTAGAGTCGGAATTCTGAAAATGCTGCATAGTTGTCGTCGTCGTAAGAGGGGTCAGTGGTGTTTGTTACAAGCTCTGACTTTGATTCCCGGTTAACGGGATCTCTGAATCTTAATCTATTTGTCAAGGACGCATTGACGTATTGTCTATAAGATCCGACTGAAAATCTGCCTCCTGACATTCCTTTGATATACAGAGACTGATCAGCAATGGCCATTGTTATGGGACCTGTCGCGGGTACTATGGGACGTGTACCTGATACGGTTAGGGTCGACCTCTGAGATTCGTAGCCAGCATCTTTACCATCGCTATAGACCCATTCTACCGTAGAACCACCACTTTTAACGAGCCATACTCCCTTCGGACATGGAGGCCATGTCCCTGTGTAAGTCTCCTCGTACTTATTACAAGAACACTGTTCAAATATAGCTTGAGTTTCCGGATCAGTAACATCGACACACACTCTGTTCCAGTTATCTCTTTTGGGGACTGGACCGTCTGTGCTGGAGTGAGTAAAGGTGTAGTTGTAGTTACCCCCATCCAAGTTAGCGAGGACAATAGTGCTCGATGACGGCATGTTATTGTTGGAGTAAGAACTCTTACTATAGGGATTTCCACCCACATCAGAGCCGTTCACTCTGATGTCCGATGCTTCGGCTATATTGAATCCTAAAGAATTATTCCAACTACTAGTTACTGAGTGAGAAAAATTAATCGATGTTAGCTTATTTGCATAGTTTGACAGGTTAATAGTTACACTATTACCACTCTTGGTGACATTTATGCCATTTGCAGAGGTAGTTAAAGAAGGAGGTGAACCGCAGTTGGTGATAACTCCAAAGTTACTCCAGGGCTGCGGAGTAGGACATACACTGTTGTCAGGAATATAATCAGAGGTTACTGAGATAAATGTGACAGTAATTACTCCGTCGTTGTAATCCCCATCAGTATTTCCTCCCCCTACTCCCGTAGTACCGCTGCCGCCGCCATCTTCAAATCCCCAGGAGACAGAATTTCCTGACGATGAATTTATCTGAATATCCTGATCCGGATCGTTTAACGAGCTGCTGTGAGTAAAGGTATACTTCGCACCCCCTCTGACATCTTCTGTTTTTGTATCAGAACTTCCTGTAAAGGTGTAGTTTTGGCCAAAATTATAGGTAGCAGAAGAGCTACCCTCAGCGTCAGAGGTCCAGTCTATCTTGACTTTGACGGTCTGACCGGAACCGTAGTCGGTAAGATCTAGTTCTACCTGAGAGACACTAAGTTTTGTAGCTTTTAGAGCCATATTTATCTCACTGCTTTTCTTCTAGCTTCTTGACTTTCTCAGACAACTCCTTGACCGCCTCGATCAGTAGGGGTACTAGCGAGATGTAAGAGACACTGTACTGATCTTTTTCCTCATCGTAGTTGACTACTTCCGGAACTATAGACTCCACCTCCTGAGCGATTACACCGATTCGGTCGGTGGACGGGTCGTCTTTCATATTATACTTGACGCCCCGTAGGCATTCAATCTTTTCCAGAGAAGCATCGAGATCGATGATGTTCTCTTTCCCCCTGACGTCAGAGAACGCTGTAATATCTCCCGTCGCAGTAACAGTCTTGAAGTTTACATCGCTATCGGTGTTTACTTCTTGGCCAATACTGATAACGAATTGCGTAATGTTGTCAGTAGGGTCATCGGGGTCGCCGCCAGGTAATTCGATCGACTGCTGAGTAACAGTGACACCGGTACCTTCGGAAACGCTGTTTCCAAACCGTACATTGAGTTCGTTAGCCAGATCAAGAGCGGTGACTACGGAGTACTGAGATGTGCCATTGGCAGCATTAGAGCTGCTTAGAGCGCCACGGATTACATCCGGTCCTGCTAGCTGAACAATACCAGCCTTCGAAGTGGATGCATATATCTCTGGCGGATTATTACTAGCCGTGATATCTCCCGTAGTTAGAGATTTAAACTTAGTATCAGAGCTAAAGAAGATGGTGGTATCGCTACCCATCACAAGACTTGATCCGTCTTGCATCAGGAGGGTATTTTTGACAATAACGTTATTCAGAACCTGATTGGTAACATTACCCGGTTCTCCTTCGGCGGCTAGAGGGATTGCGAATTGTTCGCCGGATCTCAGATCGAATACGGTGGTCCCCAGGTAGTAGCTGCCTTCCTCGTTCATGCCTGTGGCGTAGACACGGCCACCGTTCTCCTCGACGATAATCTTACCCAGGGCGAAATCCTGCTCAAGTGGGTCGCCTTGGAACGTGGGGAAAGCAGTGTCGTAGTTGAGATAGCCCGTCCATTCCCAGGTGTGACCGGAAGCCCTGATGACAGAGGGGCGACGCAGGGAGGTCCGGAACCCCAGAGTCGTAGAACTTGCCGCCGTCCTAATCGTAATAGGTGTTGCCGAAGGCTCTAGTGGTGCGCTGAACCATACCCCTGCCCTTTCTGCCATAGCTTCTAGAGCGACTTTAGTACTGCTATCAGCCGGGTCTTCTGTAAATTCGGGGTAATCGCTATCAACGGTTGGATAGTGGTCTCCAGTAAATACGGCTCGGGCCTGAGAACCTTGGGTCAGATAAGTGACATATTGTCCGGGGAACTGAACGTCTACTTTTCCAGGCCTAAATACCTCGTCGTAAGTCCGGATCTGAGTGATTGTCAGGGGGTCGAGGCGAAGATCGTTGGAATTATTAAGAGGGTATCCTGAAACACCTTCCTGCTTCTCTAGGATATAGTAGGGCTGGGGACGGCGTAGACCACGCTCTTTTAGGTATCCGTCCAAGACTACTCGATACACCCGCTCATCGTTCCTTCTCTTATCCTGAGCTCTGATGATCTTAGCTGCAGAGCGTTCGAAGATGAAGTCTAGAGAGGCGAATACGGCATTCGAACCGGTAGGTGAAGGCAGCAGTTTATAGCGGAAGGCGTAATCGAAGCGTTTTAGTAAGAAGCCATCTCCGTCTTCGTCAGTCTGTTCTTCGACAATCTGTCCTGTGGTAACAGGAATGTACCAGGAGGGAGATCCGGTGACAACATTACCGTCTTCGTCATACTCTTCCGGTTCGGGATCCCAAACAAACACCTTGGATCTGTCATCGAGGTTGCTAAAGCCAGTAGCAGAGGGGTCGGGGTCGGCGATGTCTCCTGCATAGAGAATGGAGTTTCCGTCTTCGTCGAATCCGCTAACATAGATTCTCTTCCTCTTAGAATTACCAGGTCCACCTGCCAACTCCCAGGACGTATCGCTTACTTTATTAGTAAATGAGAACTGGCCAAAGGCGATATCTGATGCGGAAGGGGGGTTATTAAGCGTAAAGGGCGAAGCTATGTTGGAATTTTGGATATAAATCCTAATCGTTCCGGGAGCCGTATTGGTGGGAGTTTTATTTTCTACGGTATAGGTGAGAGTTTTACCATAGTCAATGGTAAACCCAGTGTTGATTTCAATATCCTCGAGAGTCGGAGGTCTGCCATCAGGCAAATTGTCATAGCTAAGTGGCAGAGGAGGGATGATCTGGGTAATCCGAGTACCACTGTACCCAGGCGCTGTTGTCGCCTCATCTTGGCTAAAAGATTTTGCCTTATAGCCAATCCCTCTCAGGGAAATGTCACCGAAGTCGGAGCAGGAGTTGGTAATAGATAGGTCAGCACCGTTTTCCGATACGAAATGATCACTGTTTCCGATAACGAACACAGACACGATTTGGATCGTGGCATCATTGCTGCCCCGCATACCAAAGTGACGATACTTAAACGGGTCGTTGGTCGACGTTTTGTACTGCTTACCGGTGCCACTGCTCTTGTTGGTCGGAGGATCTTCGAAATAGGTGGTCGGAGTAAAGCAGTTGGGGTCGGTTTGGAGGCTAACTTGAGTGAAGTTAGCGGTAACCATCGATTTGAAGCCGGCTACTCGGCTTCCTTCTGCCCAAAGACCATTAAGGCCGAAGATGGAGCGGACTGAGCAGTTAAAGACGTAGGGAGAACTTGATCTCGTCGAGTTGATATCGGGCAGGGGAATAACTGAACCGTCAGTGTCACGGATCCTGGTAGCACCGGGATAAGATACAGGCGCATTGTCTCTTCCGTCACCGCCGTCTATTCTAAGTCCGGTCTGATTCTCCTCTAGGTCCCTATCCCTATTCGTTTTGCTATCGGCGATAGGTGCGACGATTGTTGTTTCGGCAGGAAGTGCTTCTAAGCCGTCAGCACCCCAGCCATCTAGGTCTTTAAATAACGTGTTGATCCTACCATAATACGGGGTTTCCGTGCCAGTTCCATTAATCTCTGCTTGTGACGCAAACGCTACTGACGTTACGGTATTGTGAGTACGAGGATACTGCGGGTTATCAGTGAAGGTTAGAAGAGATACGTACGTACCGCCTGTAACTTTTAGCATTGCAGTTCTTTCTGACTGCGGATCGTTTTGGACCGGAGTAAGTTCGGGAACATACATAGGGCGGAGACGAACTTTCCTCAAGTCGGTGCCGTCTACCGAAATACCCCGGGGGACGATGAGACCACCGGTCTGTGGGTTTACTACGGACAAATTATCGTAGTAGATTTTATCGTTAATATTGAATCCGCCCCTTACATATTCTAGAGTGACTACCCAGTTGGAGTTGGAGGGGGAGATTTTCTCAATCCTGGCGATATTACCTACCCCGCCCGACTCGCTGTAAAGTACGCGGCCTAAGTTCAACGCCCTGGGGGGTTGATTACTAACCGAGTCTCCGACGTCAACGGTAATATGGACTACTCTATCACCAACTGATACGCTACCTACTTCGTAGCCAGAGTCAGTCCTCTGTATGAGGCCGGTGTCATCTGTAACCGCTAGGGGGGCTAAGGATCCAGGGGCATTATCAATGTAGTAGTCCCCAGGGGCTAGCTCGATCATTACTCTGTCGTAACGGTCATTGGCCTGACCACTACGCCGGGATTCCCTCACCGCCTCGATAAGGGCTCGTTCTAGGGTACGGAAAGGACGTCCTGCCTCAGAGCCAGCATTACCTATGGAGTCATCACCGATGCTAGGGTCGACGAAGATGGTATTACGCGAAGTAGAAATCGCGCTCGCCGTCCCCTCTCTATCACACCGGGGGGTGTTAGCGATGCTAATCAGGCCGCCGGTCCCGTTAGCATACAGCGCGACGGTGTTGTCATATACCCGATAACATTTACCCAGAGTCGGATCGCTCTGGGACGGTTCGAAGCTGTATACACCTGCACTAGGCTCGGGATATTTAGCGGGCAACGCCGCTCCGTCCGGACATTCTACCGCCGTGCGATCACCGATGAATTCTCGACCACCGCAAGATAGGAAGCTACCTAGGACCGGATTGCACTCGGCTCCAGGGGCTTCTTCGAATTTCCACTGCCCGGTGGCGGAATGGTAAAACAATTCTAAGTGGGCGTCACGGATATTAACGATCCAATCATCGCTGGAACTATTAAGCAGCTCGAGAGATGCGGGGTTTTGGCGGATAATCAGAGGGAACCGGTCAAATGTACCGGAAATATCAACTACCGCGATGCGATCGGAATCAGAGGGTGATTCGGGCAGAGTAAGGATAACACTGCCGCTGCTGGTATCGATAATAACTCGGTCCCAGATATCGGCCGTATAGTCGGCACTTTGTACCGTAGTGTTGGTGAGGTTTTGAGGGTAAGTGTTAAGATTTCCTACAAACGTATTGGGCCGAAGATCGATATATCCAGTGCCGACAACTTCGTTTGTCTGAGGATCTGTGGCAAGACTGTCTCCGGTACTATTAAGGACTAGTTTTGCAAGGGGTACGTGCGCTCTTGTTACACTAGGCAGACTGTTACCCATCGACACCGACAAGGGGTCGGATCCGTCATCGAGGACGTAGAGGTACGAGACGCTATCCGCACCGCCCAGGATCTGGACAGTTTGTCTAGGCCAGGAGACGGGATTTCCATCTCTGCCGACAAAACTACCAGCTTCAACGGTGACACCGATGCCGCCGGCACCTACGGGCCGGGTGCTAGGCGTTCCGGGAACTACGACGGATTCGGCCACGCTATCCCAACCTAAGACGATGCCGTCATGAGCGGATCGGCCCAGGGCGGATTCCTGATTTACCCGGGGATCGGCGATTTCCCAATCCTTGATGCCATCTCTCTGGCCAATCTCCCACCCCGCTTCATCTCCGGCCGTAGGGTCGGCATAGTAGTCCGTCCGACTATTGCCGGTAAACTTATCACCTTTCTGGACCTCATTGAGGTACTGACTGCTAACAGCCTTTCCGTTCTGAAATACGATACGATCCACAGTCGAACAATAAATACTTTCTAACTAGCTTTCAACTCATTTCGCCCATAGTAGTCTTGCTCTCCAAGCAGGAGAAGGACCGAAGCAGCTAAGTTCGATCATGGCTACGGAACCGGACTTTGCGTAGAAATCGAGAGGAGATGAGTACTGGCTATTTAGACCGCCCCAGGTCTCTTGATTAGCTGACCAGAAGGAGGGGTCGCCCCAGTCGACGTCGTAGTCGAAGTAGGTTGTCAAAGTCTCTAAAGGGTTGCCAACAAAGCGGAGAAGAATGCGTAGTTCTCTGTAAAACCCCGGCGGGACATTGTTTGGGTCGGGAACTGGAATCGGCATGTTATCTGGATTGGTAACATCGAGGTCGAGGTAGTTCCCGGAGAATAAGTTACCATTAATCGGCCTATTGACACACGATCCGCCCAGCTCGACTGGGTTACCGGAGACATTACCTATCCACAACCTGCCATCGGAAGAATTGGCGATGAGTTCGGATTCCTCAGCATCTCCGATGAACGGCTCTTCTCCTGGCAACGGTGTACTTAAAATCTGTACGGTAGCTTCCATAGCTTACTTAATTCACATTCCTACTCTGCTTTCAACGTTGAAAGCATGGTAGTGGGACAAGTATCGCTGTGGCAACCTATTTAACAGATTCCTGGTCTACAATATCTAATCTCGCCGCAGTGGCATATGGTTTTGCAGACAGGTATCCTGAAGTAGCAAATCAGGTTAGGTCGAAGAGTCCGATTAGGGTTCTTGGCGCTGCGGCACCCTCTGAGATTGTAAAAAATGGCATAGAATTATCCGATCTCATATCGACTCTTACTCAGGAGTATAATGAAGGAGGAGAATTCTCCCGATACGTCGATAGTCAGTACAAGTCTGTGAGCGATATAGCCAATGACCTTTACGAATCTGTCTCCCAATCCTATAACGAATCTTCAAGCTACGAGTATTCATTAACCGATGCAATGGACTATATCGGTATACCCTTAGACAGCCAGAGAGTAAAGACTAGTCTCGAGTCTTTAAATCCCGACCTCAACCTCTTTTCCCGTCTCGCCTCGTCTATGGCGCACAATAAGCTGGATAAGTTGCCAGAGGGCAGTCGAATACAGCTTGATGACAGCATCGATATGGCCGCTGACTACCGGGGGGTATCTTTCGACACAGGATATCTAACACCCGATCAGTACTTTTCTAACATAGCCTACCCCGGCCTCAGTAATACTTCTATCGATATACCGCAGACACTGGCAAAGTCGGTTCAGGACGGATATGTAGGATATTCTACTACCGAGCCTTTAGAATCACTAAGTAGGCCGGACATCGTAGATACAATCTCCCCCTCCGATATCTCCGATCTAAGTAAAGTCTTCCGCCCCCTCTCCGGCCTGGGAACCATCAACACACTAAAAGACTTGAGCGGTTTCGGAGCCCTTAGCGAAGCGGATCAGGCCATGTACAATGTAGATATTTCAGAACTAGTGGTCGATATCAACGGATACACCATCTACGATCCGGCTACCGATTCTAACGGTGATTTTATCGATACCAGTTTAGTGCCCGACTATGAATCTGACAACGCTGATACCGGGCTACCTTATTCTTCTCGGACTAGATCGACAACTTTTGAGAGTTAAATATGGCAACTGAAATCTACGGACCACTATTACCGCTTCAGATAGACAGTCGTAACACCAACGATATTGTCAGGGCTATACAGACTCGGATGTTTGTAGAGTCGGGCGGTCAGTTGACCGATTTTACTCCAGCTTCCCCTCTGGCCGCGATTAGCGAGGGGCAAGGATTCGCTCAGGCAGAACTGCTCTACTATCTTAACTCTATGCCCGAGGCAGTTAGTATTCAATGGCTGAGGAATTTTGGCATTCAGAGGCGAATAGGTTCCCGTGCCCTGGTAGATATCACTCTGTTCCGTGTTCCCGGCTACAGTAGGCCTGTCACCATACCTCCGGGGACGAAAGTCTATGCCGATGGCGGCCAAGTCTATACCCTCCTCGACCAGGTTAGGATGACCGAAGACTCTGCCGTAGTTACCGCTCAGTCCGAGAAATGGGGCGAAGTATATAACGTGCCCTCCGGTTCTATCAATCGGATAGAAAGGAATTTCCTCGGCCTCGACTCTATCACTAATAATTCTCCTGCCACAGGCGGCCAGGATCTGGAGACTGTGGATGAGATGAAGACCAGGGCTTTTCAGCTCATGGGCAGGAGAAATCTCACCTCCCGTAGTGATCTGGAGCAAGAAGTAGCTCTGGTAGCTCCTGAGGCCGAAATTATCAAAGTAATGACCTATGAGGAGAGGTTTGGAAACGATTCCAGGGGAGTTTTTATCATAGCGGGTGGCGAGGATGGTAGCGAATTGTCAACACCCACGCAATCCCTCCTGCTCACCTCTCTGAGAGATCGCGTACCTCTCGATGTGAATGTCTACCTGTCTTCTCCTTCCATATTGCCAGTAGAATCTGTCATAAGTGTTTCTTGGAATCCGCAGGAAACTACTACTTTCACCGACACCTTAGCCGGTCAGATCCAGTCCCTGCTAGTAGACTACATCAGTCCGGTTCAGATTGGGCTTGGTAACAATCTCTCTGTGTCAACGGTGCTAAGGGAGATCCTTGATCTAGATTTTGTACAAGACGTCAGGACCATGGACATAAAAGAAATGCTGTTAGACCCCACTATAATCGGTGCTACTGATGGGATTTGTGGAAGATTCTTAGGCACCGAGTCTGCTGACGGCACGGTGTGTACGTATTCATATGGGCGGGCTGTATCCAAAACATCCACCGACCCACTTGTAGTGGCCAATTCTACCTCGGCATTTAAGCTTTACCGGTCGATAGTCTCCCTGGTCTCAGTAATCGACTATAGCGTATTAACTTACACCTACGATAATTTGTACGATGTTGTCTAATAGCGTTTGGGATAGGGAGAAGGGGAAGAAGTATAGGTCACCGGCCTTCAGTGTAGGGTCGGGAAAAGTTACCTATGAATTTAGGAATCGCCGATCAAGTAAGATCTTCCAGAACAAGATAGGTAATATCAACTTTCTCTCCACCCCTATAGTAGAAACCAGAGACGGTGTTATCGACTCGGTTTATGGCGAGAGGAGTGTAGACGGATATAGGTATAAATCTGTATCTCATAGTCATATTCTACCGACTCTGCTCGATAGCAACTCGACAGTCCTTGGTCATGGATTTCCGGTAAAAGGAGGATACGAGAACTGCACGATGATAGGGACAACTTGTTCCGAAGGAACAGATGTTAAGTGTGAAGTTGGAAAATGCCGCATAGGCACCCTGAGCAGGGTTAGTGGGGAGAAGTGGAGATACGACTCTCTGACAGTGTCCGGCTTATACTATTTCGTATTTGGCAGGGAATCCGTAGAGCTTCAGAGTATTACGAAGGGAATTTACAAACTCCCCGCTGGAGCGGGGGAGATTAATGTGGATAGAGTGGCTAGCATATCCTCTACTGTATATCTGCCACCAAACACTTACACCTCGGAGTCTTTTATACGCCGAGCTATACTCCGGTCGTATGGAAATCTAGAAGTTCGCGCTATTACCGATAGTGTGGATGACTTTGTCCGGTCGATTATAGGTCAGAACTTCCTAGAAGTTAGAGCTGAACCGGAGATTAAAGACAGACTGCTGGGTTACTTGAAAGGCGAAGTAGACCCTGTGTGGTATGAATTTATCGAGAAAGAAATCAATGCGGTGTGGCTTGATAGGTTTTTGATTAACAACAGAGAATTCTTGATATCCTGCTATAACTCCCTCTCCACACTGTACTCTTGCTGCGTACAAATAGCTAGGAGCAGAATGAGGCATGCCAGGGTGTCGGAAGATGCCGATATCTCACGTCCCGTGTATAATAGACTCCCTGGAGTCGAAGGAGCGTATAACAGGGAGGGTGAAGATACAGCGGCTAAGTGGCTAACTTCTGGTACCGATGATCTACTCTCCGGGTCGAAACTGAGTGTTGATAGGTTTTATCGAAATACTCTTAATCCGGATACTTGTTATCCCTTGAACCTGGACTGGTTAGCGCAGCATTTCGGGTTTATTGGCGGGCTGTGGAATATAGAATGGCCTAGTGGGGTGAAAAGAAAGATATTAAAAAATGCCCATGTAAACATGCTGGAGGAGGATTCTCTGTGGACTAAAGATCCTGATACTGACACCTTCAGGTTGATAGATAAATCGTCCATCGAGCAGCTCAGTGTGGATCAGAGTACTGGCGAAGTTACCACGGCCTACAGATACATCTCCAAGGGGTATGATTCGGACACAGAGCTGACTTCGCTATCTCAGTTTAATTCGCTAAAGGTCGATGTTTCCCAATGGCCCGGACTATTACCGTCTCGGGGTAGCCTGATATCCCTCCTGTTCATGTTCTGGGTACTTAATATCAAAGCCCCTAGTCCGGAAGAAATGGTGTACAATACCGAAGATGGTACTTTCAGCGTCAAAAGCGGCCTGAGGGCTAATGAGTCCACCGCTCCGGTAAATCTCCCTCTGATCACCGATGTGCTCCGTGTGGGGACTGACTCCGACGCCGAGGTGGGTAATTTCCCCAACCAGCTCATAGCCGATATATCGACATCTCAAGATGAAGAGTCTGCCAATACTGTTGTTATTCGTATGCCTTTTTACTATAATAGAAATGGACGTACGTGGGACGCTACTGTTAGCGTCCTAGAGAATTACGTACCATGTACTTCTATAAAACGCGTCCAGTACGCTTACTCGGCAGCAGATCTCTTAGTAGCTGACGACATCCTATTCGAACCTAATGGCTGAAAATCCTTTCAAGCCTCTGGCAAATATGGCCAGAGCTCAGACTAGAATTATTGAAACTCTGGGAGTTCCCTACGCCGACCCCTTCAACGAAGAGGCAGTCATCTCCGATATCAATGACCCGCTGAAGCTAGGTCGGGTGAAGGTTACCACTGAGGATGGGATTGTCTCCCAGTGGATACCTGTGTCCGGATCGAATAAGGGGGTACTGAGCGCGAGGTATATCGGCTCAAAAGTGCTGGTCGGCAAGACTAATGGCAGGTCGGAGAATATGTATGTCGTAGGGGTTATAAGAAACGATCCGGACATCGGGGTTTCAGGAAACCCTCTGCAACTTCCCATCATCGACGAAAGTACTGCGGTCTGGAATGAGACTACAGATTCGGGGATGAAATGTAATGAGGGAAATGAGGGGCGGATGTACATCCTCAGCAATGAGATGAACCAGGATGTGGTTGTCTGCCTTAGACGTACAAGTAATCAGGCGGGAAGTAAACCCGCCTGGTCTTGGAAATCGATTACAAGCGGGCTTTGGGTAGAGAAAGGAATTAACCCGGGAAACGAAACTACCTCTGCTGTTACTCAGGCTCAGGAGAGAAACCCGGGAATACCTGAATGCAATGAGTCATTGCTTGGAGAAGATCATGAATTTACTGAAGACAGGAGATTCCGTACCACTTCTATGGTATGTAGGAGGGATGAGAATAAAAACTTCTCTTGGTTACCCCAAAGCGCTCCGCCAGTATTTTTCCGAACCACGTTGCCAAAATGCAGTGAGAAGGTCCATGGCATGGAAGCTGTGCTGGATGACGGCAATAACTCAGAGTTCATAGTCTGTCAAAGATATCAGGGGCTGCTGCTCTGGGTACGGCAGGGGAGGCGTATACCTCATCAATTTTTTAGCAAAGAACCCCCTCTTACAAGGATTCAATTCACAACAGGATTTAACCCTATTGAAACTTTGTCTGAAAGCCCCATGTCTGCGGATGACTGGGCCAAAGAACCAGAGATAGCAGAAGTCGCCTTCGACACCGCCATAGCGGATATTGATATTACCGGGACAGACCCCAGGCTCAAAGAGCTGCTACGTCTCGCAGGTCTCGTGCCCGCTACCGCCTTCGACGGAGCCCAGACAATGAGAAGGGTCGCTAACGAGGCGTTGAGAAAAAAGACAGGCATTCCCGTAGAAACAATAACTCAGTTGATCAGAGAAGATCTGGACCGGGATGGATCGTTGACCCCTGCTACGGCACAGGCACTTACCGGTGTTGGAAGTGCGGCAGACGCACTCGTTAACGGGGTGACTGGGGGAGACTTGGATTCCGCCCTCTTATCGATCGGACAGAGTACTCTGCGAAACGCGATGTTGTCGATTAACCCTCAGGCAGCGTCGGTGATGACCGGACTAATGAGCGGAGGAATAATGGGAGCTGTGGACAGCGCAGTTGCCATAGGTCTGGATCAATTGCCGCCTGAAGTCAACAGATATGTATCGCCTGTGGTGGGGATAGCTAAAGACCTGTTGACCTCCGCTTATCCCAGCTCGCTTGGAAATATCCTAAACTCGGCTTCTGGCGGCGGCCTCCTTGCCGCAGTAAGTGGGACGGTTAATGGTGCTATAGGAAACAACGTTGTAACTCCGCAACTACTGTCGACATTGGCGACGGGCCTCTCTTCGGGCTCTCTGGGTGAGATACCTAAGCTGTTCGGATCAATGGGTAACCTGGACCAGATTTCGAAGCTCCCAGCACCCGCTAATGCAATACCTACCCTCGCTACCACTGCTCTCGGGGTGTCTGGCCTGGCTAGTGTTGCTCAGGATCTATTGGGCAATGGGGGCATAGGTCTAAATAACCTAGACAAAGTTATTGGAGGTGGATTCAGCGCGGCTAAGACTATAATATCGGGGGTCAAAGGTCTAACAGGGTTGTTTGGCTCATCGGGGTCCCTGGGCTGCCCCTGTGATCCTAAGTGCAGAAAGACCGAGCATGGGGAGGATAGCGATGGCAATAATTTAATCGAGAAGTGCGGCTCTATGACATCAAATAACGCGAATTCTTATGCCGCTGAGGGTAATCCCTTGGAGAATAATGCCGGCCCGATAGCCGAGGACCAGGGGCTGTCTTTTACCGGAGTAGGGGAAGAGCTGTTGCCGGGCAATATAAGAAACCTAAGCGCATCGATTAGGGAGATCTCTAGGGTGGGTGAAATGGCTGAGAAGTATTTCTCATCGAGATACGCTGACCAGGTCGATAAGGAGTCCGAGCTTACTTATACCTTCGAAGCGGTAGAAAAATCGCTTAAGGTGGCGGATAACAATATCACTAGAATAGAGTCGATTGAGAAAAAGTTAATCGATGCGCTATATAGGTTTCTGAGGGGTATCGGATATGGCGAAGAACTGGCTATCCTGCCCCTCCTAATACGAGATGTGAGGGAGAACTCGCAGGCTATAAGAGATATCTACAAATTCACTAAACGTCTCGATCAGGTTAAAGACGGCCCAAGGGTGGGTGTTAATGTCACCACTCCTATATCTCTGGCATTTCAGAACATACCCGATCTCGCTAGATTACTAAGAGTGAATAGAGAGCTGGCAGAAGATATCATAGACGGAGCTGTTAAGCCGGCTTATAGGGAGTGGAAGACGCTGGATTCTGGGTTCAACCTCGATACTACTCTCGGTGTGTATGACGACACTATACCCGATCCTTTCGATCAAGAACGTACTCTTTTTGATGGAGACAGGGTTCTGTCTATCAGTCTGGAATCTAAGCTCGGGGACAATTCTCCTCCGGTAGAAGATACGGTACTGGATTCGACTCTGTCTCCCGAGCAGCTAGGTAGGCTGAAGTCGGTATCGTCTAGAGGAATTACAGATGATTTGGAGGGGACATCATTAGTCTCGCCTAGTGGAGGTGAAAGCTCACTATATGATGATATCGTAAACAGGAGGGGGCAGACTAATTGTGAATAAAAAAGAGAGGGACAGAGAGAAGCAGTTAGTCCTCGAGATGTCTAAGGATATAGAGAGCTTGTCTAACAGCGATAAGAAAGAACTGCTCAGGCTTCGATGCCGAACTGAATTTACTACTTTTGCTAAGTTTATTACGAGAGAAATAGGTATTAATGGAATATTTAAACCTTATAAAGTCCACTCTTTGATATGTGATTATGTCCAAGGTATCTGCGATGGCGATACGAAGTATCGAAGAACGGTGATATCCCTTCCTCCCAGGACTGGCAAATCTCTTCTCTTGTCAAAACTGATGCCTACTTGGCAGCTTGGCAGAAGTCCTACTTCGCAATTTATTTTGGCTTCTTACGCTTTAAAACTCAGCCAAGAGGCCAGCCGTTCTATTCTAGCCTATACTACAAGCGAGGCATTTCACTGGGTATTCCCGGAGTGCGAAGTGTTAGAGAGAAACTCTAACCTAAAAACTATAAGATCCGAGCAAGGCGGGCTGATAATGTCCGCATCGGCCGGAGGCGGTGTCACTGGTTTTGGCTACGGAGTTATCAGTGAGGATGATTTACCCGGTATCGGAATATTAGACGACTTGCTCGAAGACGGTAATTCAGCCCAGGTTCTTGAATCTACTTTTTCCTGGACTGCAACTCAGTTTTTGACTAGAGGTCTACCAAACAACTGCGTCGCAAGTATTGGAACCAGGTTCCACAAAGAGGATGTTTCTGGAAGACTTATTACCAGTGACCCGGAAGGCTGGCTACAGCTCAATGTTCCGGCCCTTTGTACCGATGAAGACACTGATCCTCTGGGTAGAAAACTTAACGAATCTCATTGGCCAGAGTTCTTCCCTACCTCTGCTTTAGAGAGTATTAAAAAACAGGATCCGAAAACCTTCGAAGTCCTGTACCAGGGTCGTCCTAGTGGCGAGAGCGGGGCGATATTTAAAGATTTCTGGTTCGAGTATCATGATAAGAACAAAGAAAATTACGAGTACATCTATGCTACGGCTGATACGGCGCTAAAAAAAGGTGAAATGAATGATTCTTCCGTTATTTGCATACTAGGGGTTGTCAGAAAAACCAGAAAGCTTCACCTGCTCCACGTTTACAAAGAGAGGGCGGAGTTCCCTGAGCTGCTGAAATCAATGCCGTTGTGGCTTAAGACATGGAAGGTCAGAGCGCTTTATATTGAGGCGAGAGCTTCGGGTCTGCCTCTTATACAGATGCTCCGCAAAGAGCTGCAGATGCCGGTAAAAGAAGTTATCCCCACGAAAGACAAAGTAGCTCGCGCTAATGAGGCAGCCCCTATTGCTGAAGAGGGTCGAATTTCTATTTATTCTGAGATCCCTAACCTTGGAGAATTGATGTCTGAGCTGACAGCCTTTCCATTTACTAAACACGACGATTTTGTTGATAGCTTTGTGTTGGCAATTAAAGTATTTAGAGATGAAATTATGGGGAGTGGGAAAGCGGCGCATGGAGGAAGCCGAATACAGCTACCTCAGGCGAATTACTCTGGGGGTAATCAACGGCTTACTTCAATGCTGGGCCGTGGCTCTTTGAAAACCACGTATCTGTAACATCTCTACGCTATGGACACAGTCGTTTATCAGTGGGTTAGAGAAGACAGGACTCCGTACTATATCGGGATTGGTAAGCCTCAGAGGCCTTATACAGGCAGGAGGAGTTGTGGTGGTCCTCCTCCAAGAGACAGGATAGTAATACTTCACGAGAGTCTTGAGTGGGAAAAAGCTTGCGAGATTGAGAGGGAGCTGATTGCGTTTTACGGCAGGAAGGACCTTGGGACAGGAATCTTACGGAATCTGACTAATGGGGGAGAAGGAGTTCGTGGTTTAGTTGTGTCGGAAGAAACCAGGGCAAAACTGTCTAAGGCCCGTCTAGGTAAAAAGCATAGTGAAGAGCATAGAAAGAATTTATCCAAAGCTTCTCGTGGTCGAGTGATTTCTGAGGAAACCAGAAAGAAAATATCTAAGGCTAAATCGGGGGAAAATAACCACTTGTACGGTAAAACGGGAGAGAGTCACCCTATGTATGGTAAAAAGCATACAGAGGAGACCAAGGCAAAAATGTCCGAAAAGAGGTCTGGGAAAAATAACCCTAGATACACACCTAGAGACTGGTATCACCCTGTTCACGGAGAGGTTCTACAAAAATCCCTTTTTGAGCTAATTAAAATGTTCCCTGAGCAAAATCTTAACGCAGGGCACTTAAGTGAGGTTGCCAACAAAAAACGACCTCACCATAAAAAGTGGACTCTTAACAATCCCTAATGTATGTGCTACAATACACCTGTATTAGTCTACAACTTTCCTTTATGATTGACACTCAAGAGTTCCGTTACCGCGTAGTTTTGTTTCGACAACCGGGCTGCCCCGCCTGCGAAGCCATGGCGCCGATTTTCGCCCGAGTTGCAGGTGAAATAGCAGAAGAATACCCTGAGCTCAGGGTTGGCTGGGGAGAATTTAACGTCCTTGATGACAACTGGGAATTCCTAGAGTCTCTGGTACCCGGAGAATCGGGCAACGGGACCCCAGAGTTCGCCATCTTCGACGAAGAATGCAACCTAATCGCCTTCAACGGTGAAGGCATTATGTCTGCTACTCAGATTAAAGATTTTGTACTAAAGAACATTAAATGAGACCGGTAGAATTAGAAAACCTCAAGGGGGTTAGACGATCGGAGTATGAAAGAACCAGAGAGATGCATATTCGCGAGAATATGTGGAAAGCCTCTCATGCAGCTAGGAAAGTTTCGGGCTTTAGCGGACTTCCGTTTGAAGAACTGAGATCAGTAGCTCTTGAGGCTATGGTCAAATTGTACGACAAGTGGGATCCGGAGAAAGCCAACTTTAGTACCTGGCTAAACAGGTCGCTTACTTTTCAGCTCTTGAACTATCTCAGAGACAGCTCGAGAATGATTAAGGTCCCTCGGACTTATGCTGATACGTATATAAAAATACGGAAGATTATAGGTGCAAATCCGGAAATTCCCGACCATGAAGTGGCCGAAATGACCGGGCTAAAGGAGTCGTTGATACGGGAGACCAGGAGGGCATATCAGGTCACGTATCAAGAGATAAACGAGGACACTGAGGTGCCCTTCGAAGATGAAAATCCCCGGGAAGATAGTATCGACAAAATGCTATCTGAATACTCCAACATTCTGGTAAAGTTGGCCGATTTACCCGAGAAAGAATATCAATTTCTCAATGACGTATACGTCAATAAACGGGCTAACTCCACTATATTCAGAAATTACCCTGGGATTAATAGTCAACACCATATTAAAGAGGAGACTCAGAGGATTCTGAGTAAAGTTTTAGAAGTCCCATGTCTATCAGATACGTAGAAGTACTCGGTCAACAGTACAATAAAAAGCAGTTCTCTGCTAAATGGTCGGAGATAGTTGCTGGCTATGAACCCGGACTGAGTGTTTCGAGGTCAGATTATTCGTTTCTTTCTGACGTTTTAATAAGGATACCTCGATTTTCGAGAATCATGTCTAGGGGTAAGGTGGACTACAAAGTGGTCAAGAAGGTGTTTAATGGAAAACGCGTCAAAGGGGTTGTTCTTGTAACTCCTAACTCGGGTCACGAGGTTTGGGTGGGCAAGAAGTATGTCATGGACTCTATTTTCCCCAAGTCAACTATCCCAGATCCAGCTAAGGAGAATAGAAAAAACGCTATCAGAGCGTTAAGAGGGGTTATTGAACCTCAGATACAGGAGTATAGGAATAGGTTTAAGGGTCAGAGGCTGATTAAATCGTCCCTTAGTGGGAAACCGATCCTCGGACCGTATCATGTCGACCACGTCTACCCGTTTATCCGATTAGTCGAGGAGTGGTGCAGAGAGAATCAGTACGATCTTGAGACGATTCCGGTAAAATGCCGAGGAGCTACTTGTAAACTGGAGTCTGTCGATATGGCAGAGAGCTGGTTTGACTATCACTCCTTCCATGCTGAGTTCCAAGTCCTCGATGCTTCGGAAAATACGTCGAAGGGGTCAAAGTACTTCGGGAAAAACTAGATCGAAGACTCTGGACGCCTCTTCGGCTAGGATTTCTGTCACCTCGGGGGATTCCTCGAGCACTCTGTTGAGCCAGGGCTGGTCGGGGAAAGATCGGGGATCGTATCCCGATACCATCGAGTAAACTGGCCGGCTTTCTCTCCCCACAAGAGTGGCGGATTCCTCGCCATACCTTCTCTGTAAGTATTGTATTACCGGAGACTCTGGACCTTGACTCTCCAGCTCAATTTCTAGTGCCTGCAGAGAAGTTTGAAGTGCGGAGAGTAGGCGTTCCCCTGCATTGTCGCTACTAACCTCGACGCTGACAGCGCCCAGGGAGCGGACGTATTGACCGATGTTATGGGTTAGCTCTTTGGTATACCCCTCAGTGACAGCACGGAGAAACTCTACTCTCACGGAGTCCGAGAGCTGCCTAGTAGTCTGCTCTTTAACTATCTTTTTAGCAGACTCTTGCAGGATTTCTCGAAAAAACAACCCCAGCAGTACCCTTGCTATCATTCCTCTACACAGTCCATTTCGCTAAAGATCTCTATGGCATAGTTTTGCCTCGGACCTTCTCCTTGGCCCGGAGCTCTCTCATATGCCGCGTTGAACAACGCAGCGGCTTCTTCTGGACTTTTGGCAGAGTTCATAGCTTGGGCAAGATTCCCGCCGGGGGCTGCTGCATCTGAAGTAGAATCGTAATAAGGGCTGTTCGGATTCAGTTCTGCTACAAAAAATGACATTTGAGTACTAAAATCAGACGCTGATCTGCCGGATTCTCTAGCAAATTTCTCGAGATTTGCCCTTCTACTATCTTTCCACTGGAAAATTCCAAAAGCACCGCTACCTTCTATGTTTTCTATAGCCGGGTCGAGATTAGTTCCAGACTCCACCAGTGCGTTTCCAACGACTCCGGCATAGCCCGCCTTCGTATTTATCCCCGCCTGCTTCGCAGCGTTTATAATCGCATTCACTTTATCCGGGGGATATTTAGTCCCTCTATATTGGCAGTTTGCCGGAGGGAACTGACTATTAACACTCGTTTTACTCCCCGATCTTCCCGCTTTGAGGAAATTCTCAATTTTCTGTGCTTCGGAACAGAAAACTTCGCAGGAGGTTTTCCCGTCCTTAAGTCTCCAGCACAAATCTCCTACCGATCTTATATACCCGTAGTAATCTTTCGCGACATTAAAGTCTCCGGAGGACATATAATCTTCAAACGAAGGGACTAATATCCTCGCTGTAGTATTCCCCCAATCTGTAATTCCTGTTATCGATACTCTAAGGTCTCCTTTACCCCACTGATAGCGGGCACTTTTAACAAACCACTTAGAAAACCTGTCTGCTATCCATATTTCCGGATCGATTGTACTCGGCCTCCCTTGCTCTACCCACTCATCGTAGTTGGTAATCAGCGATAAGATAGTTCTTCCTGGTACGATTCTTAGGGCACGGGGAACACCTTTAAACTCCGTTGATATCTCCGCACCGTTCACAGCAGGAGCGCCTTGAACTCCGGTGCCGTACTTCGACCCGACACTGGAGCTGGTTCCCTGGACACCTTTAGTCGATCCGTCTGCCAGATGAGCCAGGAGAATTTTTCCTTTAGGGGTATCTATTACCACATAGTTCCCAAAGCCACTTTCAGAGCCAGTAGCTATTATTTTACCATTAAGGAGGGTTATAGGTTGATTATTTATATCTACTGAGTCTCCGGCCAAATCTACCCCATTGTGGGGTTTAGTTCTGAATTCTTCTTGAGCCCCGTATCCAGACGTTTCTTTCCAAAACGAAGGAGGTTTACCTCCAATTTCTATAATCCCCTCAAGGTCTTCTTTAGTGATTGGTCTGGGGGGTTCGTATTCAGCGTGTAAATGAGGATTGGTGCTACGCCCGGTATTTCCCACTCTCCCAATAACAGAACCCTGACCCGAATTACTTACCGGTCCCGAGGGCTTATCCCCCCTGAGATCGATATCTTTCTTCTCCTGGTCAGTTAACGGTTTAACTGGTACGGCATATTTCCACACCAAAGCAGGGGACAAAGTTATCTTATCCGAAGAACTAATAGCGGAAATGTAGAATCGAGTAAACTCGGGCTTCTCACTAGTCGCAGTCCCCACCTGCTCATTCATCTCCACAGGGGCGCCAACTTTTCTCAACCTCTCCTCTATACTGGATAGATTGACAGTCTCCTGCATGATAACACTATTCCTACACTTCTTGTTCTCATCGCAGTAGCGCAGGAAGTAATTCGTCGCTATGATGATTAGTCCTCCATCCTTGGCAACAGATGCCACTATGCCGTCCAAAAACGATATGGGAGCGTCACCGTTGATACCGATGCCATGGAAGTTAGTCTTTTTCTTCTTTTCAGTCGTCACCTGCGGGCCTGCAGAATTCCACACGTACCCGCTGCCCGTCTGATTATCTGAAAACCTCTTGTTGAGAGTCTCGAACTGGTTGGGGAAACTAGTCAGATCGGTCCGGGCGTCTTTTAGTTTTGCATTCCTCTTCTCTTTGTAAATCTCATCAATCGTGTATGACTTATTCTCCCGCAGTGGGAGTTTATCGTAGTTATATCCTAGACCTCTGGACAGGTCGTTCTCCAGGTTCAGGTTCAAGAGGTTAGTAGGGACTTGACCGGTGATGGTATACCCTTCATAAAGTCCTTTGCCCAGGTAAAATACGGAACATCCCTGATTTACATTAGCTCTGGTACACAAAGATATCTTCTTAGCGTATTCTTTTACCGGCAAAGAATTAGAGCTGCCACCTACACTGCTCAGATACTTCTTTATCATTTCCCCCGCCGTAATATTTCTCTCCTTAAACGACCTGGGCATTATATACTTCTTGGTCTCCGTATCAGTCGGATCTGTACAGAAGGAGGGCGTGTATCCCAGTTCTTCTACTACGTTTTTTAGATTCTCCTCCAGAGATTTGTTCTCCTCGAATTGAAAGTTTCCCAAAGATTGGTTGAATGCCACGACCTGAGGGTCTACACCTTGAAGGGAGACTTGAGGGTAGGATTTACCATGCTTAATTGAGAAACTTTGTAGCCTAAAATAAGTGTCTAACGCCACCTTCGTACCGGCCACTTCGTAGTAGTAAGTTACCAATATATGTGCGAAGTCACCGAAGCCGCTTTTTCTCAGCCTGGGGTCTTCGATCTCCTGAAAACGCCTGCACAAATTCGATTCCGGGCTCTCCCCCTCCTTACAAGCAGGCAGCATAATGTGATTCGCTGCAGCATGGCTGGTATTCGTATACGCCGCAGCAGAATCGAACAGGGCAGCCCAGGCTACCCCGGTCATATAAGGGTCGGATAAGGTTATACTAGCCGTCGACCCAGACAACGCAGTAACAAACTGCGTAGCTTCGGTCATAGCGTCGGCGTTCATCACCAGCCCATTAGGGTCCCATTGAAGGTTTACTGAAGCGCTGACTACCTGTTTCTCGGAAAACAGGATTAGTTTGTCACTAGTATACGGCCTATAGCCTACCGCACACCTGCAGCGGTATAGCCCGTTCATTGTTAACCTACGCTATTGACGGTTACCGTAGCTCCGGATCCAGTAGCACTCCCCTGACCCGCAGTGCCCGTGTCGATATCGAGGCTGACAACATCGCCCACTGCGAATCCGTCTCCGCCGTCGGTAAGAGCGGTGATAGCGGTTACGACGCCAGAGGCGATCGTAGCTTCGAATACGGCGTTGGTATACTGATCGGGATCTGTCTGATCGCCTAGAGCCAGGGTGCCGAGGAATACAACTCCAGTCTCATCGCCATCAGCGCCGTCGATGGTGTAGCCAGAACCACCAGCGGTTAGGGTATAGGTTACAATCGGTCCGACTGGGACGACGTTGTCGAGAATTTCGGACAAAGTAACAGTAAGGTTGTAGACCGCTACCATGAAGTGATAGTCTCCTTCGCCTTCAATACCCACGTACCGGGTTATATTGACTAGCTGATCGTTTAGTTCGTTGGCATAGGGGTCCTCGGGGACGTCGGGATTATTGACCAGGGCGTTGACGATCAGTTCGAGGGTGCCGTAGGCAAATTTCTTCGCTTCAAACCCCATACTAGGGCCGCAGGATACGAAACTATTAAGCGAGCTGGTCCTCGCGGCAGGTGTATTAGAGCCGCTATTATATTCCAGAACCAGCTTGTTATCAAGTACGGTTTGTAGGAAGTCGTCGAGAGAGGATTTAAACTCGAACTCGATGCCTACAAGTTTTTTTAATGTCGCAGTGGTGACGGTCATGGCAATTTCTACTTACACTTAGCTTTCAACTAAAAAGACTAAGCTAGCCGGATTTTCAAGACACCAGAGGTGTGATACAATCCGCCTACGGGTACGGCAGGATCCGCCGCAGCCGCTGCAGTGTCATCGGCGAATTCGCGCAGGCCGGTAAAATCGATGCGGTTAAACCCTACCAAGGTGTTCTTATACGCAGTCTTTACCGTCCCTGTACTATCGACATAGTATATCTCCTCCTCCGGCTCGTTCAGGAACAGCTCGCCCCTCTTCGCCGCTGTGTTATCATTGTCATAAAGTCCTTGAACATACTGTTCATCGTGTGTAGGATCGGAAGTGAATCTTACTCCCCACCTCGGCTTGGGCTGTGTCATGAAACTGTTTAGCTAATCACCTACAGAGCTTTCAACGTGCTACAGTGGTCTCGGTTACTTCGATTCTATGGAAACCATTATTGTACTTGGTGCAGATCGGGTAGGTAAGACTACTGCGATACGGAATACCAAGAAACTGCTAGAGAGCTTTGGCTCAAGCGTCTTGGTCGCCCACTTTAGCGGGATCGATCCGTCTCATCACTCCCCGATACAACAGTTTACCGACTCTCTGTCCGATGTCAACAGTAATAGTATTGATTTCCTTATCTTAGATCGATTTGTTTCTGACACCTTGTTCTATGAGCCCTACCGGGCCAAGATGCCCCCCATTTCCCATGAGTACTCTTACGAAGTAGAATCACTCCTTCTCTCGTGTTCGAGCCGCCTCGATCTCGTTCTCATAGAGCATGAGTGGAATAGTGATATTGAGAACCGGCACAGGGAAGAGATTATTGAACAGTATCCTAAAGCCTCCCACTACTGGGTGCATTCTCAGGTCAAGAAGAGAGAGATTGAACATAAGGAGTATTATAAATTTACTAAAGAATACTTGAGGTCGGGCACCATTGTCCCCCAGGAAAATATTCACACCATGGACGGACATCTTTACGACTCCTCTGTAACCCTGTCTTACTGCGACGGACTTGAGCTGCCGTAGTTGAAAGCTAAGTAAGGGATTTGGAGAGATCTTTGACCCGATTTAAGGAAAACTCAGCCCCATGGGTAGGCAACAGTCCGTCTGTTGTCTGCCCATTTTTTGTATCTACAGGTGATTTATGGCCAAAGGTAAGAGCAGGAGAGAAAAGGTGACTGAATCGTCAGTACCTGGATATAACGAGATGGCCTACGGGATTCCATCTTCCCGAGGTGATGGAGTTATCACAATACACCCGGCCAATCAGAGTCAGAAGGAGGCTATGGAATACCTGAGGACTAAGACTCTGACCATCTTGACCGGTCCTCCGGGGACTGCAAAGACGCTTTTGTCCGTCTACGTTGCTTGTGAAAAACTACAAAAAGGCCTTATAGACAAAATATACTATATTAAACCCATCGTCGATACGCCTGGGGAGAGGGGGATAGGGTTTTTGCCAGGCACGGAGAGAGATAAGCTTGAGCCCCATATCGCCTCTTTAAGGGATGCGTTGAGTGTTTTTATGGCAAAGGGGAAGGCAGATTATCTCGTTGATAAAAAGATCATTGAGTTTCTACCTATCGAACACTTGAGGGGGAGATCCCTACACCGCTGCACTATCATCGCTGATGAGATGCAGAATGCCACAAGCCACAGCGTTCTCACTATTCTCACTAGACTCGGAGATCACAGTAGTATAGCCATGCTTGGGGATGTTATTCAACGCGATTTATCTAATCGTTTTGGCAAAGACGGTCTCTCTGACGCTGCTAGACGTTTAGCTAAAGACTCCGACAACACGGGTCATGTAAATTTTGGCTTTGATGACATTGTTCGCTCAGATTTTGTAAAATCGGTTATTCTCGCTTATTCCGATTTGTACGAGGGCCGGTAAGATTAGAGTTTTGTATTCCAGAGGGGACGAATACAAGACCTGCTGAAAACATCCAACGGTCCACACACTCGTTAGGAGAACGTGGACCATTTAACCAATTAGGAACTTCACAGGAGGCTAAAAAGGCTGTACAAAAAATTATTTCAAAGAATAAAAACCAAAAATTTTCAGAAGCACTGGCTATTTTTTTAGGTGTCATATGCGTATCCCTCTACCCTGCTTTCAACGTTGAAAGCTTATTAGGAATAGTAACGTACGATTTATGGCGACCAGAGTCAGCGGAGACCTCGGTTTAACTGGACAACCTTTGATAAGGAGGTTGAGAAAAGAAGCTCCTGGGAAAAGCGGTAGGGCGAGATTTATCGGCCTAAAGCGTTCCTCCGCTCTGTCCGATGTAGAAGACAGAGGAGAAAGTCTCAATAATATACTGCGTAAGTTAAGTATAACTGAAAGCGCTGAAACAAATCAGTATGGCGGCCCCTATAACGCGTTAGATTGGAACGTTACTTCGGACTTCGTCGATGAGGGGATTGACAGGAGTTTTCTTAGCAGACTGGCTGGTGCCAGCGTAGGAGGGGGTAGTCTAGGGAGTACAGTTTCTAAAACTCCGAGGATTAGGATTCAAGACAGGATAAACTTTCTCGACTCCTTTTACGGAAATGGGACGTATCCGGGGTTGCATAGCGGACCCAGTGCTCAGTTTTACAGGCCCCCGGTCACCCCTCAGCATATCGGTTTTATCAAATTCTCCTTTAACTCGGGCACTGGAGTAGTTACCGTGTCTGAGCTTAAAGATACGGACGGGACTACTAATCTCTCCGAATCTGCAATTCTGGGGACAGAATCCGCTGTCATCCTGGATCTCGATCAATACGAAACCGCTGAAGGTCTAGTCATTAATCTCAGTGGATTGGGGATATCTCTGAGGCTGACAAAATCGCCTACCTCGTGGACAGTAGAAGGAGCTAGCGCGATTAGTAAATTGTCGGGGATACAAAGCGCTACGGGGGATTTCTCCAATCTCGTATTTAAACTGATACGTCCTTACTCGGTGAGGAACAAACCCCTGTGGTTTACTCAGTCACCCAACGATGCCGATACCACACTAAGTGATGGCAATTTGGACGATAATAATCAGTCCACTAGTAGTAAGGTATTGGTTAACAGCTCTGGCAACATCTTACCCTATATCGAGAAGGGTTACTGGTTCACCCGGGCATGGATCGAGTCTAGGTGGACTAGCGCTGAACAAGCTCTCCTCGTGGCGAATAGCTCGGGTGGTAGTGATAGCATCATTGTCGAAGATTCCAACTTCCGTTGGCAACAACCCCCTTCACCTCTGAGGGTGTATCAGTACAACTGGGGGATTAGATGGGATGGCTATCTCAGGATCACCCCGGGCACCTATGCCCTCGAAGTGCAGACCAATGTGCAGGTAAAGATAGATATGGCTATTGACAGCGATGCCACATCCTGGGTTGAGGTTTTCAGCGTTGACGGGTACTCAGCTCAGCAATCAGAACAGACTTACCTCTCCAAAGTAACCTTTAACACAGACCAGTTAAGTGATCAGTACAAGTATGGTTATAGTGATAGTTGGGTGGCTTATGTTCCCATAACAATTCGGATGTACCATGGGGCGACGGATAGCATCGCTCTGGACGAAATCGTACCCACTGAACCTAATCTGTTCATTAAGACGACTTCTGTGTCCAGTACTATAGAATTCTATAGCGAAGAACATATCGTAGATATCGACGGCTCCGCTGTTACTGGTAGCACATTGGATCAGGTTATTGATATTCTCGAAGATACCGATGCCTCTGTCTCTTATAGTCTTGTAGCTCAAGGGGACTCTATACTCGCCTCGCCTATAAGTATCGCTTTGGCTATAAGTATCGATCCGAATACTGGCGCCAAGAATGTTACGACTACAACTTCCGTCGATGCGGGGACTTATACGTTAAGGATATCGCCACTACGAACTTTGGAGTTTAATGATAATCTCACTCCTCTGTGGAAGGGCCGTATCGCTTCACCTGACGAGGCTTATGTATCCTACTCCGATCTCACAGATGGTTCTTACAGCCCCGATGTGCAGAGAGTGGGTTTTGACACTAGACCGACCTGGTGGAAAGTTTCAGAAGGACACCCCTATGATACCGACCCCAATGCAATCGATGGGGATAACACCCCCCTCGATGGTTTCCTTGAAAACAATTTCAACTCTTCGCTGAGATCGCCTGCCCTAGGACTCGGCCTGTACGGTGACGGGGGCTCATCGCTTACGGGTACGGTAGAGATCAGTGGCGATACTATGACCGGGACTAGTACGGCTTTTAACAGCGAACTTTCTGTCGGTAACGTTGTAGACGTAGCGGCGGGGGAGAAATACATCATTGAAGAGATTGTCAGCGATACTTCGGCCAAGGTCTCTCCAAACAACAGGATAGTAATCTCCGGCGCTACTATTGAAAAGCATACATACCCCTCTCGCCCTAACATTATCCTGGGCGAAGCTAGGTACTCCGACTCAGAAGAGCTCGGCTCGAATTATATCGGACTGCGCATGGTTCCGAACCAACTAGGCGAGGCGGGCAAACTGAGCTTTAACGCTGTCCCCATCAACAGCGCTATGTACGAGGACGGTGATCTGCTGGGTGCTAACGATCTCGGTGGTAGTCCCAATCACGAGACTGCGGCTAGCGGTAAAGTGTCATCGAATAATATTAGGTTGTATATTAGTAAAGTAACAAATGATGCAGATCCCAGGTATAACAAATTCTACACTGTAGATATGTACGACAATCTAGCAGCTCTACAAGAGATTACTGCATCGACCGGAGTCGTTTACTACGCAGTGGCTGAGGATAAGTATTACGAGTGGAACGGATCGGCATATGATGAAAATACATCGCCGTCTAGCGATAATCCGACCGGATATGGGTTACCATCATTTTCAGACGGTGCGTGGTTATCACCTATCAACATATCGGTAACCAGGGTCGCTGATGACTCCGGATTCACAACCAACGTCAACCCCTTAAAGGCTGTTTTAGTCGTTACTGTAGAAAAGTATGAAGACGGCACTAACAGTGTCGACCTCATCCAGATATCAACTACCCAGGGGACTTTGCAGGTAGGTGGAACGGATATCAGCAGTTTTAGCGGTAAGTATATCGAATACTACACAGAAGAGAATGCGACATATAACTACCTCCGTGTCGATAGCGGCGAATCAATGGCATTTGCCGACGTCCTCAAGATCACCTATAACGGTAATACTCTTAACGGTGGGTTTAGTGAAATTCCTAGGCCCGCATCGGCCCGGGTAACCCCATTTGGATTTGACTCTGAGTCGAGTGCGGAGATATGTTACCCTCCCTACGCTATCTCCGACCCTCTGTTGTCTGCCATAGCAGTGTCGGACACTGACCTGTATGATGCCGGAAACACAAAAGGGCAGTATGATGTGTTCTGGGGAGACCCGACAAGATCGGAGCTTGACAATAAGACTTTAACAATTACTGAAAAGCTGGAGTTTAAAGAATCAAACGGCAGCGCTGTGGAATCTTTGGGAGATGATGGCCTAGATCTAGACGTGCAAATAGCCTTCGCTGATTATACTCACAGATTAAAAATAGACCTGCCCGTCGATGCCTCTACATACGACGAGGACCAACTGATACATATTGGTAATCAGGAGAAGGTCAAAGATTCCTACTATGCCTACGTTAAGTTAGATAGCTAAGAACTTAGCGTCTTTAACAGCACTGCCATCTAGGTAGGAGAATAGGGGCCAGGATTTTACCGTATAATTGTCCGTAGTCTTTATTGTCTCTGTGGTCAGAGTTCTGTGGTAGACAAACCCCCCATTGTTAGGGTCGGTACTAGGGGTGATGTTCTGTATAAGAACAGATAGAGTAGTGTCAAATCCTTTAATAGATGCGGCGGTAGTGGGTTCTCCTTGCTTGTAGTAAGCCGTGCTTATGCTATAACGGTAATCATTAGCTGCCACCAGGCTGCCACTGATGTCGTAGATCGCTGGGCTCAAATACTCCTTCTGGTTCCTACTCATAAAAGGTTTGTCGTCGGTACTAAATACTCGTCTATATTTATCCCCAGACCACAGCCATATGCCGGGGATATTCTGTCCAAAGTACGTGGTTTCTCCAGCCCCGATGAGAGACCCTAGCTCGAAAAAGTTAACTCCTTGTCGGACTATAACATCGCCGGAGGTGGTAGTACTTTGCCCCGATGTTACTGTGAACGAGTCGGTAGAAGCAGTAGCTATTTCGTATCTGCCATCTGTCGCTGTTCCGGTGGAAAAGATGAGATTTACTTTCTCTCCGACAGATCGGCCATGGCCCGTAGAAGTTACGGTTATCACCGTACCCGATTGGGAATAGGTAGCTGAAGAATTTTCAAATAGTGGCTGATCGAGGACGCCGTCGGGGTCTCTGAAGACGATTCTATGGTTGGTATTGATATTTCTCCCCTCAATTATATTATAGCTCGTACCGAGGTTATTTAAAGATCCAGAGGGTAACCTTGTATTCTGTACGAAATACTTGAATCCATCCTTCAGCTCTTCTACCGAGTCTGATAACCCTCTTATAGTATTGCCCACGCTTTCCCCTGTAGCGTAGTTATCG
>Ga0208162_1000080_pt1 | contig 45951 bp, 50 predicted proteins | sample CB_VirMetaG_4_FD_184539 | JGI IMG/M metagenome (GOLD analysis project Ga0208162, IMG submission 184539) | Freshwater to marine saline gradient viral communities from Chesapeake Bay - CB_1508_1M Viral MetaG (SPAdes) (version 4) | ecosystem: Environmental > Aquatic > Marine > Coastal | place: USA... | reverse complement strand
GAAGTTAAGGGCCACTTTATTAATCCTATGTCTGAATTTTTTATCGATAGAAGGTGGGATAAATTATCTAATGGTATTGGTATAAGACTAAAGAATATAACTAAACCATGGAGTGACCCCCTAAATAACCATATTTTTATCAATCAACCAGCATATGATTTTGCACGCAGCGCTCAGCAATCATATGAAAATTCATTTATTAATATATTTGACAAAATAATAAAAGAACATCGACCTGAAAATGTTTGTATTACCGGTGGAGGTGCTTTAAATGTTCTATTAAATGAAAGATTAAAAAATGAATACGACATTAATTTTTTTGTACCCCCCAACCCTAATGATTGCGGTTTATCACTAGGGTCGACTTTAATACACAATAACGAAAAAAATAAAATTAATGTAGCATATAATGGTGTTCCTATCTTAGACAAAGAAAACTTACCTAATTTATTAAAAGACAGAAAAGTAGAAAAATTTAATTTTGATTTAATTGTAGACGCATTAGTCGAAGGTAAAATTTTAGGAGTTTGTATAGGGGATTCAGAGGTGGGACCGAGAGCTTTAGGAAATCGTAGTATAATATGTAATCCTAACTTTAAAAATATGAAAGATGTTTTAAATTCTAAAGTTAAGTTTAGGGAATGGTACAGGCCGTTTGCGCCATTTTGTTTGATGGAGGATGCTAATAATTATTTTGAAACTAAAAATTATTCTAATTTAGAATATATGGGTTACGCACCAAAAGTGAAAGATGAGTGGAGAGAGAAATTACCTTCAATAACACATCAAGACGGTTCGTCAAGACTACAAACGGTAACAAATAATAGTCATCCATTTTTTTATAAATTACTTAAAAAATTTTCAGGTAAAAATGAGACTGCAGTTTTATTAAACACTTCATTTAATATTAAAGGAAGACCCATACTAACTACGTATGAAGATTGTTTTAATGTATTGGATAATACTGATTTAGATATGTTAGTATTTGAAAATTTTATAGTTTATAAATAATGTATAGTATAGGGATATTTCATAGTACTTATTATAATGAAGACGCGTTTAAATTTGCCTTTACAAATTTCAGGAAATATTTTCCATATGACCCTTATGTGATTTATTCAGATAATGGTGACGATTTTAGTGAATATGTTGATGAGAATACCTATTATTTAAGGTCAGATGTCAGATATTGGGGTTCGGGACCTAATTCTTTGTGGTATGATAAATGGGAATTATGGGAGTCGTATTACAAAAGGTTAAAGGATACTTGTGAAATATGTAATACTGATTATATTATGATTATGGAGGACGACGTTTTAATTACTGAATCATTTAATATCGACTCTGAATTTGATTTTTGTGGTCCATGTAGTGCTAAATTAAGTAATCATACTATAGCATTTTTAAAAAGTAGGGGAGTTAATAATAAAAATATGTTTTACGGACTATGTGGAGGGGCAATGTTTAACCGTAAAAAATTTTTAGATAACTACGATGAAATCATCAAAAACTTAAAAAAGTTTCATTATGAATATTCCGATAATTTAAGAGACCCTATAGCAATAAGTCCTGACGGGAACTTTACTATACAATTTAATTTATTAGGTTTTAATTATACTTGTTCAAAGTGGTTAGAAAATAAAAAAATAATACACCCCTTTAAAGAATACTATAAATGAAGATTTCAATAATAGGACCGGGAATTATGCCAATACCACCTAAAGGATGGGGCGCGGTAGAAATATTAATATGGGATTATTATCAAGAATTAACTAAGTTAGGTCACGAGGTGCAGATAGTTAATACCCCTAACCCTAATGAAATTATAAATCAAGTTAATAGTTTTAACCCTGACTTTGTTCATTTACAATATGATAATTTTTATAGAGTGTTAGAACATATAAATTGTCCAAATAAAGCCGCGACCACACATTATGGTTATTTAGAACAACCTAACAAACATGGCGGATATAGAGGTTTATTTAATGGGTTTATAAATTCTAAATTTAGAATATTTTGTCTATCTGAAGGAATAAAAAATACATATATAAATAATGGGTGTGACCCCTCTCGTCTTGAGGTGACCCCCAACGGGGCGAGACATGATTTATTTAGATACACGGAAGAACCTAAACACACAGACCGAAGTATATATTTGGCAAAGATAACTGATAGGAAAAAACAGTATTTATACCAAAATATCGATAGTCTTTATTTCGCAGGAAATATGGATGATTATAGGTTTGATAAGAATAGAAGTAATTATTTAGGAGAATGGAGTAAAGAAACGTTATATGAAAACCTAACAGATTATTCTAATTTAGTTTTGCTTAGTGATGGTGAGGCGGACCCATTAGTAACAAAAGAAGCAATGATGGCTGGTTTAGGTTTGGTGTTATCTGAGTATAGTGTGGCAAATTTAGATTTAACTAAACCATATATTGATGTCATACCTAACAATAAGTTAAATGATGTGGAGTATGTAAAAAATGTCATAGTAAATAATAGACAAAAATCACTAAAATATAGAAATGAGATAAGAGATTACGCAATAGAGAATTTTTCGTGGGAGAACGTAGTCAGGGATTTTGTAAATAAAATATAATTAAAAAATTAAATGAAATCAAAAAACTCAATTAATGATAACTTAAATAAAAAAATATCAGCTAAGGAAATAATAGGTAAAACTTCAAGAAAAAAATTCCTATCAGAAAACCAAAAAACATATTACAATAACTTATTAGAAAATGAAATAACTATTTGTTCGGGACCCGCAGGTGTAGGTAAATCTTTTGTTGCAATGAGAGCGGCGATTGATTTATTAATGGATGAAACTAATTCTTATGAAAAATTAATAATCGTAAGACCCGCAGTGGAGGCTGAAGAAAAATTAGGTTCGTTACCTGGTAACTTGGAAGAAAAATTAGACCCGTACATTTTTCCATCATATTACCTATTAAATAAAATTATAGGTAAAGAATCAAGAGAAAAATTAAAACAAAATGATATTATTGAAGTTTTTGCATTGGCATATATGAGAGGAATGAATATTGATAACTCAATATTAATATTCGAGGAGGCTCAAAACTGTACTCCTTCTCAGATGAAACTTCTTTTAACTAGAATTGGTTTTAATTCTAAATTTTTTATTTCGGGTGATGTCGAACAGACTGATAGATATAAAGATAAGACTATGTCAGGTTTATATGATGCACTACATAGATTTAAAGATATAGAAAATATAGGTGTATTTGAATTTGAAAATGAGGACGTAATAAGAAATCCATTAATTAGTAAAATATTAAAAAAATACGAGTAATGAAAATTGCTATAGATTTAAATGGTGTTGTACGTGATATTTTATCAAAGACTGAGCAAATATATACTAAATTTTTTTTAGATGATATTGAAGAGTCTGAGACCTCAGAATTTAATGAAGAGACTGAAGAATGGGAAAGTATTAGTGAGTCGAGTAACTTTAAATATGGGTTAAATTTACCTGTTACCTCACTAAATTTAATAGACCATTTTAAATTTGAGACATCGGAGGACCTATACAACTTTTTATATGTAGACTTTCCGATGCAAATCTTTGGTCACAGTCCATCAGTTGATGTAAATACATTTAATATACTTAATGATTTATATATTGATTTAAGGGATGACAATGAAATGACTGTTATATCAGATGAGATAGGTAAGTCTAAACCCGCCACTTTATTTTTTCTTTCTAAATACGGTTGTTTAATAGAAAACATAAAATTTTACTCTAAGGTAACTATAGACGATACTTTTAATGAATTTGATGTTATAGTGACATCAAATCCCGATTTAATGTCTATTGATAATGACAATAAAATTATCATAAAAGTAAAAACTTCTTATAACGAAAAGTCAAATTGTAATTATACAATTAATGATATTAGTGAATTAAGAGATGTTTTTAAAAAAATTAATTTGTTATAAAATGCTTCAAGTACTGGGTGAATTATACTATATAGATTTAGATAGTATAAGTAAGACAATAGATATGCCAAATCATGTTGTTTCTGAAGAAGAAACAGAGACAGAGCAAACTATAAATTTAGTCTCTTTTGAAATTATTAAAATGATGTTAGAGATTATAATGACTGAAAGGGATGAAGTAGATGAGAATTTAGGCGTTCATTCATCTAAGAATTTAAGTATTCCCTTTAGATTGGCTTTTAATACATTATTAAAACATAAAATATTAAAACATTATTAAGTTATGGACTTAGAAAAAATTAAAAAAATTGAACAGTCTATTGATAATTTAAAGAATAAAACCTCTAGATTATTCTTTTTAGTTCAAGACACTAAAGGTAACGCTAAGGCGTCTGTAAGATACATATATCAAGTTGCAAAATGCCTTAAAGATAATAATTATAATGTTACCATAATACATGAAAAAAACGAATATCATGGTGTTTCCGAATGGTTAGGAGAAGATTACATGAAAATAAATCACCAATCCATTGAAGGTCAAAATTTACAAGTATCTCCTGAAGATTTTATAATTATACCTGAAATTTATGGACATGTTATGGAACAAGTAGCGAATATAAGTTGTGGTAAAATTGTCTTATCACAATCTTATGATTACATCTTAGAAACTCTAAAGCCTGGGTCTTCATGGGCAGAATTTAATTTCCTTAAGTGTGTTACTACGTCAGAAGAACAAAAAGATTATCTTTTAAATTTAATGAAAAACGTATCAGTAGATGTTGTAGAACCCTTAATACCTGAAGAGTTCAGTCAAAAAGAGCTACCATCAAAACCAATAGTTTCTATACACACTAGAGACCAAAGAGATACTATGAAAGTAATAAAAACATTCTATTTAAAATATCCTCAGTATAGATGGATTACTTTTAGGGATATGAGAGGTTTAACACAAAAGGAATTTTCAGAGTACTTAAAAGATAGTTTTGTATCAATTTGGATTGATGATATATCAGGATTTGGTTGCTATCCAGTAGAATCCATGTTGGTTGGTACTCCTGTAATAGGTAAGGTACCAAACCTAAACCAGTCATGGATTAATGAAGAAAATGGTATATGGACAAATCAAGTTAATACTATCCCTGACATTTTAGCCGAGTTTATACAAAATTGGTTGGAAGATAATATTAACAGTAATCTATATAAAAAGATGAAGGAGTTCACAACCAAATATCAAGATAAAAATAGATTTGAGGATTCGGTAATCTCGACCTTTAATAATTATATGGATTCAAGGTTATCTAATATGCAAACTCAACTCGATAAAATAAAAGAACTAGAAGAAATTGAAAAATGATGAATAATTTATTAAATATATCAGTAATATTACCAGTTGAGTCGTCTAAACACAAAGATTTTGATACCTTATTTAAATCTTGTATTAAATCTGTAGAAAACCAAATTAAAAACGATAGTGAAGATAATGTAGTTATAGAAGATATTGAATTACTAATAGTTCATTCAGACGAAGAGTCATTATGTTCATTTTTAGATAATTTTGACTTTGGCGATTTAAACATAAAATTAGTAAAGAACGAAGGAGATGTAGATTTTGCATCTCAAATTAGTTTAGGTTTAGAAAACGCAACTCACGAATGGATAAGTGTTTTAGAGTTTGATGACGAATATGCAACAATTTGGTTTAAAAATGTTCATAGATATTCTAACGCATACCCTGAAGTTAAGGGATTTTTACCTATTGTCGTTGATATTGATGATAAGGGTGTTTTTGCAGGTTTCACAAACGAAGCGACTTTTGCATCTAATATGAATAGTGAAATTGGTTATTTAACTAACGAAGTGTTATTAAATTACCAAAACTTTCAGTCTAGCGGTATGGTGATTAAAAAGTCAGTACTAAAAGATTTTGGGTCGTTTAAAAAGAACATTAAATTAACCTTTGTATATGAATTGTTATTAAGATTAACATATAATAATGTCAGTATAATGACTATACCGAGAATTGGATACAAGCACACCAATATGAGGGAAGGTTCCGTATTTTGGTCTTACAAAAATGGGTCATCTAAATTAAGTAATGATGAAGTTAAATTCTGGATTGAATCTGCTAAAAAAGAACATTTTTTTAAGGAGGATAGAGAAATAAAATATGAACCATCTATAGATTAATGTTTCTAAGTGGAAGTAGTAGTGACTTCAAATCATTAAAAAAAAGAGGTAGGAAACCTACTAAGAAAAATTATTTTGACGTTCGCGAAGAAGAGGCTGTCAAAATGTTTCTTTCTGCTTCCACAATTAATGAAAAAAATCAAATATATAACGAATATTTAAGAGGACCCTTAGATAAAATGATAGAGTCCATAATACGAAGATATAAGTTATATAGAAAAGGTATGGACTTTCGAGAAATACACGAAGACACACACTCATTTTTAATAACCAAAGTCAGTAAATTTAATCCAAACAATAATACTAAGGCATATTCATATTTTGGTACTATATGTAAGAACTATTTAATGGGTCAAATAATAAAAGACCAAAAAGAACAAAATAGAAAAATTTCTTATGAAGATATAACAACTAAATTAGAAAATCGTCCCGATATGATTTATTATTTAGAACATGAGAAAATAGAGGCGGGAGATATTATAAAAGAATATGTTAAAGAATTAATTGATTTTATAGAATCTAATGATTTAAATAATAATGAAATTAAATTAGGTTATGCCCTTGCTGAACTATTTGAAAACTATGAGGAAATATTTATAGGTACAGATAATAATAAATTTAATAAAAATGTAGTCCTACTCTCAATAAGGGAGATGACCAATATGACAACTAAAGAAATACGGTCGTCGATGAAAAAGTTTAAATATCTCTATTATGATATAGTAATAAAGATTAACAATTTATAAAAAACATAATTAAAATATTTATTATTATGGGAAGACCAAAAAAGAAAGAAATAATTTTATCTAAAGATTCGGTTTTAGGTTTAATGCAAGAAATCTACAACGAGTTGGTGGAACAACGTGCGACTGCAATTAGAATCCAAAATAAAATGTTATCCCTATTAAAAGGTGCTGAAGATATGGCGGTAATAGGTCCTGTTATTAAAGAACAACAAAAAATAATAAATGATACGATAGAAAAAAAATTAACTCTATCGAAACTACAGTCAACCATATGGGAAAAATCATCAAACAATAGTGAAGAAAGTTTTAATCTAAGTGAAATGGATGATGATGTGTTACAGGCGTTAATTAATAAGGATATAGATTCTGAAGAAAATAAAGGTTATAAACTATAAAATCTATGTCTACAGATTTAGAAAAAGATAAAAAAGAGGCCAGGCAAAAAATTGGTGCTTATGTAACTACCGTAGAAACCAATGTTAACTCTAAAATATTAGAAAAGCAGTCTGATGGTAGTAGTTTTGAAAAAACCAAAAGTGAGGTACAAAAAAACCTTAACAGTTTAGGAGATACTAAACAAAGACTTCAAGGAGAAATTACAAGTCAATTCGATACATTAGTTGACCTTTTTAAACTTAGTTCTTTACAAACCGGTGAATCAGGGTCAAATACTATTAATTACTTATTAACTCAGGTTTTAGGTGCTGCTCAAAATACTAAATCTAGAATTTCAGAAATATTTATAGAGGAGACCTTAAAAACTGCTGGATGTTCTCAGGAACAAACTTTTACTGACGGAAATAAAATTTATATAAGGGTTAATCAAATAGATTTATTTAAATTACTTAAGAAAGACCCCAATGATGACTTTAATAAGTTATTATATGAAAATGCAAATGCAGTAAATGGTGTTCATCCATATTCTATGGATAAACAATTATATAATAGATTACAAAATGAGGGCGTATCGTTTTTCGATGAATTTGGACAAGATTACATAGGGGGGTCCAATTTTCAGATAATGGACGTAAAATATGTTACATCATATAATATAGGTGGAGTTACGTATCAGGAAGATGCTTTTGAAGTGTCTCTAAGTAATAGACTATCAGGAAATAATATCTCCGACTTTTTAAGAGATTATTATAGTTCAATAGACTTATTAGATTTTAATGGATTGTCAGTAAAAATAATGAATTCTATTATGAACATTATTGATATAAAGGGTGGTCTATCCACGTCAGAAAAGGAAGAACAGTCTAAGTTTGAAAAACTTATACAAAGAATATTAGGTCTTTGTTTTGATAATAATAGAGAGATTGACGTTTCAGGTACTGCAAAACTATCCACGCTTGATAATATTGATGAGTCTTTTTTTGAAATGTCTCCTTTAGATTTAAAAAACATTGAAAATGAGGTAAATAATATGTTGAATGGTGTTACCGAATTTGAAGATTGTGGTAATGTAAAGTTACCTGTTAATGTTAAAACTGTAACTGAGGGTCTTAATAAAATTAGGTTGGTACCTGATAACAGAAAAATAGACGCTTTAAAGGAGATTTTAGAAGAGGCGGCTAAAGATGATAACTGGAAATTACAATTACCGGATGGTATTAATATCGATATTGCAATAAAAGGAGGGGTTTTAAAGATTATACCTCAAGCCGTTGTTAGTACTATTTTATCACCTAAAGTTTTACTTGGTATGATGATTGTATTTAAATCTGTCGGGTCTGTTATAATGGATGAGGTTGAGGATTTCGCGACCTTTATTAAGAACATGAAATCATTTATGGTTGAGTTTGTAAGTAAAGTAGGTGCGATATTTGTTGAAGAACTATTTAATCTTTTAAAAAAGAATATACGTCAATTAGTTGAGATTTTAATTATTGAAATTGTAAAGGAGTCCAAGAATGCTCAAGTTAAAATGATTAGTTCTATACTTTATGTTTTAATACAACTAGCATCAATAGCCATTGACTGGAGACAATGTAAAAGTGTTATCGATGAGATTCTAAAACTACTTAATTTGGCGACATCATTATCAAATACTAGACTACCTAAATTCGCATTAGCAGCTAGTGGATTATTAGGTGGTTATTCCCCTACTAGAGCGATGGCTAATATTACTGAAAACATGCAGAAATTAGGATTACCCACAGGTGACCTACCGGATGGCTCACCAAATCAATTTATGCCTGCTCTAAGGGCTATGGTTGATGGTCAAAGAGATGAACAATTAGCAAATAGTAAAACTGAAGTATTCATACCTCCATTAGCTGTGGTATCAGTCGGTGGAGGTACTACGTTACCTGCGAGAGGTACTGGTAAAACTTTTTAAAAATGGACGACAAATTAAAAAATATAATATTAGATTATAAGTCTTTACCAAACAAAGATTTAGAGTATGGTTTAAATAAAATAAGTGATGATTATGAATCTACAAAAAAATTACTTGTTAAGTTAACTCATCATCTAGATAGTTTAGAAAATCACTATCATAAAATATTATCGGAATATAAAAATAGGAATAAGTCTTAATTAAGTTATGAGAGAAAAAATAAGACAAATATTATATAGAGGACAATGTATTGATAGTGACGACCCTATGAGACTTGGTCGAATAAGGGCGGTACCAAAAACAGAAAATACTACTAACACTGAGCAATCTAATACATATACAGAATGGTCATATGATGACCCTTTTGTGTTTTTACCTCTATTACCTTTTTTTATTAATACCCCACCAAAACCAGACGAATATGTCCATTTAGTGTATTCTGACTTAGATAAAAAATTAAATAAAGATAAATTTTATATCCCTGGTGTTTATAGTTCACCGACCACAAGTAATCGAGAAACGTATAATTCGGCAGTAACAAATTTAGAAGAAGGTACTAGAGTTAAAAGATTCCAAGACGTAAAAGATAAGGATATATGTGAAGGTGTTTATGCGGAACCTGATGATATTGCATTATATGGTAGAGGCACTGCGGATATAATTTTAAAAGATGACACAGTAATACTTAGGGCTGGTAAAAATAAAAAATTTAACAGAAAACAATTACCTGAAAAAAATACAAAAAGGTCATTTTTACAATTAAGTAAATTTAATCAAAAAACCACTTATGGTAATCCTGAAAAAGTATTTAAGTTTAAATTCGATGATAAAAATATAAAACTTATGGTCGAATATACTTTAACTAATCCTGAGAATACCGTGGATTCGTTATCTGGTCAAATTTTAATTTATCCATTAAAGGACGACAAACAAAATGGGGTTGATGCAAGAAATATGACTGTAGATAAAGTAATAAAAAATGAAAGCCGAGGTCTATCTCAGACAACAGTTAATTTCTCATCTATGAAAATATCTGAAGTAAGTCAACTTATAAAAGATATATTAAATAAATTGGCCGAACAGAAGTCAATAACACAACTGATTGATGATACCACAACTAATATTGAAATATTAAATCCTCAGGTCTTTAGTGGAGAAAAATGGTATCCTATATATTATAGACCCTTACCTTTACTTTACAAAAAATTAAATGAGACAGGTGATGTAAACACAAAAGTCAACATAACTAATTTAATGAGTCAGGTTTCTATAAACGCCACTCAAGTAAATTTAGGTTATGGTTTAATAGTGGATAAAGACAAAAATACTGAAATACCGTTTAACCCTGAAAAACAGGAAACTATAGAAAAAAATATTGAACGTATTGATAAGTCTGTAAGTATTATGGGTAGTGATGAAATTTATTTTTTATCTTATGATTCTCAGAAGCCAAATACTAATGGTAAGATTAACTTAGAAAAAACTTTATACGGGATAACTGAAGATATAGTAGCGGATGAGATAGAACCTAAAACATCTTCTTTAGTGAGGGGTGAGGAATTACTTGAATTTTTAGATTTAATAGTAAGATTTTTAGTTGCACACGTTCATCCATTTCCAGGCGTCCCCCCTGTACCAGTGGCTTCGGACGGTACTAATGCTGCAGATATTTTAAAAGAATTATTAATTGCGTCAGAAAAGGTATTAAATAGAAAAATTAGGATTAACTGAGTATTTATATATAAAAATACACATGTCAATTCATAGGTCATATTTTAGTAAGTCTGACACTTTAATATTTAATTCATACACTAATACGTCAAGAAACCCTGTTATTGAATTATTTTTTGGTAGTGTTGATAATCTTATATCACCTATAGGTTTTTCTCGGTTTATATTTGATTTAGATATTAATGATTTACAGTCAAAAATTTCTTCAGGGGAAATATCAACAGGATGTAGTTACAATTTAACTCATACTTTAAAAATGACAAATACATCATCTTTTGATAAAGAATTGTTAAATGATAAGTGGTCGAATGGTAGAAGAAGAGCGACATCTTTTGATTTAGTTTTGTTTAGAATTCCTAAGACAAATGGAGATTCAGGGGACCCCCAAACATGGGATGAAGGTGTAGGGTATGATTATTATCAGGGAAATGCTAAGGGTTCATCTAATACAACTTCAGTTTTAAATTCTTTAGAAACGGATAAATCATTCTCAGACAGACCCGTTAATTGGTTTCAAAGAAATACAGTGTCGAGATGGTCACAACCAGGATTATATGACAATACAAATTCGTTAACTAATGGTTTAAATTATAGTGGATTAACTATAGTAGATACACAACATTTTGAATTTGGTAATGAAGATATTTCATTTGATATGACAAATGAAATTAATAGTATATTAACAGGTGGTACTACAGACGTGGAGGGATGGGGTATTGCGTTTGTGCCTGAAGTTGAAAATATTTCTGGTTTAACTGAGAATTATTCTGTTGGTTTCTTTTCTCGACACACACAGACATTTTATGAGCCGTTTTTAGAGACGTCATTTAATAACTTAATTGAAGACGATAGAAGAACTTTCTACGAAAAAAGAAGTAATAAGTTATATCTATACTCATTTAAATATGGTAATCCTCAGTCGTTTGATGTCAATCCTACAGTAGAGATATATAATTCAAATGGTTCGGTATTACCTGATTTTTCTGGTTTAACAACTTGTGAAATTCAAAAAGGGGTATATGAAGTAACCATTAGTGGTTTAACCGCAACAACAATACCATGTGTTTATACAGATAAATGGGTTGGTTTAAAAATAGACGGTGTTGATATTGATTCAGTAGAGAATGAATTTGTTATAAACAAATTATCTGATTTGTACCAAATAGGGTATGACGACAATGAACCAAAAATTTATGGTTTTGACTTTTATGGAATCAAACAAGACGAAAAAATATTAAATACAGATATAAGAAAAGTTAATGTTGTACTTAAGAAGGCATATACCACTAAAGAAACATTAACTCATGTAGATGCGTATTATAGAATATACGTAAAAGAAGGTACAACCGAAGTTCAAATACAAGACTGGTCCCCAATTAACAGGACTAATTCGGGATACTATTTCTTATTTGACACAAAAGATAAAATACCTAACGAATATTTCGTTGATATAAAGGTCGTAACAGACAGAGAGGTTAATACCTATAAACGAGAACTAAAGTTCCAAATAGTAAATAAAAAATGAGTGTAATTAGATTAACAGAATCAGAACTTGTTGAAATGATACAACAAATAATTTCTGAGAAAAAGAAAAAATCAAAAAAGAAGAAAGACACTACTTTATGTGCTAGAGGTAAAGCAGCGGCTAAGGCTAAATTTGAGGTTTATCCTTCAGCATATGCCAATGGTTATGCGGTTCAGGTTTGTAAGGGAACCAAACCTGGTTTGGATGGAAAAAAAAGATGTTCAGGAAAATATTGTTCAGGTAAAAAATAAACCTTATATTTGTAAAAATTTTATTGGAAATGAACCTAGTTAATTACAGAACGTATCAGTTGATTAAAGAAAATGAAGTCGTTATGGAAACTCAAGCAGCCACTTTTGATAGGGCTATAGATTATTTCTACGACATACATCCCCAGGCGTACTCTAATTCTGACTATACTTTTAAAGTAGTCAAGATGCCTCACGAACGTTAATATTCCTCTATAAGGATTTTAAGACCACCAGAACCTTTAATAACTCTGTGGAAGGTCTCCTTAGGTATTTCTAATTTAACTCCTTTTTTGAGGGGTATAGGGAGCTGATTATCCATCTGAAACATCCACTCACTGTCTTCCAATATCTCAACTATACGATTTTCCTTATCCATATGCCAAACGAGTTCTTTCTCAGATACGTCTGAAGAAAAAACTCGTTTAAATTTATTATCGGAAATATTTTCTTGTGAATATACCATTACCAAAATCTACCTGATACATTTTTACCAAAATCCTTATGTGCTCTACAAGCCCAATATCCCGCCTTTGTTTTGTCTTTCTTTTTTTCACACTGATGTCTTGCAGCAAATGATTTTCTAGCCTCAGGGTCGTTCCATTTTGCTGTCATAACAGGAGAACCATAACTAACTTTTTTAATTTTACCTGTTTTAGGATTTCTAACATAAACATACCATTTTTTAGAACCACCTGATTTTGGTTTATTTAATTGAATTTTTTTACCTTTATACTCCGCCTCGTTTATAGAACCATACTCAAAAGGCATATCTAAAGGTATTTCCTTACCTAATTTTGTTTTTACTATTGTACCTAAATCAGACTCTAATAATTCTTTATCAAAATCATCGAATTCGTAACCTTGTTTATAAAAATCCCTCGCTTCTTTTATGACCTCAAAATACTTATCACTACCATATCTAAAAACATTCTCAGTTAATGATATATTATTATCTAAATGATATTTTAATTCTTTAGACATTTGTTCTTTTAAAACTATTCTTTTTACATATTTTTCAATCATCACACTTTCATTTTTAGATTTCTTTTTTTTATAGTTTTTAACTTTAATTCTAGTAGGTTTCTGTCCCTTACCTTTTTGTGGGTCTTTTTTTTCTTTTTCCCTTTTTCTTCTACATGCAGAATCTTTAGCCTCTTGTGACATTTTACCCGCAACTCCAGCTGCTCTACATACAGGGTACGCTCCTTTATCTGCATCTTTTCTACCACATGGAGGGTGACCACCGCCTTTCTTTTTTTTACATATATTAACCCACGGACCTTTAGGTTGAGAAGAGCCTTTTTTCTTCTTTTTTTTACCAAACCAAACGGCTAAATCTTCTGACAAAATGTAATTATCCATATTTGACTTTTTAAATGTTATTACTTATAAATATATTGAAATATTAACTTTACACATGAAAGAAGAAAATATCACTAATAGTTTATTTAATACTATCAATTATAAAGAAATAAACGAATTAAATAAATTTATTGATGAGATGAATGTAGACCAAGCCTTATTTTGTTTGATTCAGGCAGTTAGATACGCACATAATAATGGTTTATATGATATTGAAGAATCAGAAGTGGTTTCTAAATCAATAAGATTACTAACTACCTCAAAATAAAAAAGGGAGACCTGAGTCTCCCTTTCTATTTTTATTAAGATATATATTATCTTAACTCTCTTAGGTCGAATGTTCTAACACCATCAACCATGATTCTACCGTAGAATCTGTTATTCACCATCTTCTTAGCGTATCTTGTCATGATACCCTTGATTGGTGTGAAGTTGAATGGGTTATACATTGTTGGTGTCAACTGAAGAGGTACGTATGGAGCGTAAACATATCCAGTGTCTAACAACGATGAACCTTTGTGTCCCAACAATACAGTGTTTGGTGGGAAGTAAGGGTCACGGTAAACCTGATATCTACCTGATAATGTACCTACTCTTTCGATACCCATATTGTACTGGTCCTGGTCAGGAGCCGCGTTTGAAACGTGGAAGTACTCAAGGTCATCAAAGATTGCTGAAATCTCAGAAGATACAACAATCCAGTTAGCACCACCTCTTAAAGTAGACTTATGGATTTGTGCTGAAATCTGATTGATTGCAGTAATCAATGTCTGATTCCAATCCTTTTGGTTGTACGCTGTTGAAGTAGTATTTAACTTTCTCCATCCATCGTAGTCCCATCTTAATGTCCAAGCCGCGCCTTTTCTCAAATCTCTTAAGATTTCACGGTCAATTTCAGCTGCAACTTGCTCTGACAACAATGCCGTCAATTCAGCCTCAGCATCAATGTTGTGGAACGCTGAAACGTCTTGAGCAAGTTCTGGTGACCACTGAGCTCTTAACTTTCTTTCTGTAACAGAAACAGTAACCGCTTCAAGGTCAAATGAAACTTCACCGATAGCATCTTCGAATTCTAATGTTTCGTAAGTTCTATACTTAGCTCCGAAAGTCCATGAAGTTACTGTTTGTCCTGTGTAACCATCAACAGTAGCGGTACTACTGCCAATAGCAATAGGAGTTGATGTATCAACTGACAAGTAGATAATACCATTAGCATCACAAATGTTATCGTAAGAACCACCAGGTCCTGAAGAAGGGAATGTAGTTGGAGTAGTTGTTCCGTACTGAACGATACCCTTACCGTACTTCTGAGTCACAACTCTGAATGGTAAGTAAGTGTTTGTTGACCCAGTGTAGTAAACCTGTAATGAAGACAAGAATTCTTCAGTATCCATTGCGTTACCATCAGGACCAATCAATTTACCAGCACCCGCATTTGAGAAACCTGATAAAGATAATAACACTTCTTTAACATTTGCACCTGAGTAGTCTGTGGCTAAATCAGTAACCGTTAAAGCTCCATTAGACCATGCAACAGGTACTAACTCACCTGATACTGTAGTAACAGTAGTTTCACTATATCTACCTTTTGAGTAGTCGAACAAACCTGCTGGGTCATCTTCAGGAATTTCACCCTCGTAGAATCTATCATACAAGTTAGTAGTATTAGTATAACCTGAGGTAGTCGATGTAGGTCCACCTGGTGCACCATATGGAGGAATGTGAGAGTTATCATTTCCATTAAAAGACTGTCTACCTTGAATCTTTGGTACAAAGTAGAACAACTTACCTATTGGTAAGTTCATCGCTTGAACTGAAACGATGTCGTTAGCCAACAACTTAGAGAAAACTCTTCTTACGATTGGGAAAACAACTGTTTCGAATGAACCTGAACTGTCAGATGCCGCTGCTTCGTTTATCAAATATGATGCTTGGTTCTCATATAACTGAGCCATATTTTCTTTTAAGTGACCTTTAAGGCCATCGAGGAACCCTAACTTGTCCCACTTGTTGATTGTGTCTTCCTTGATAACTTTTAAGTGCTTAAGACCGATGTTACCAACAAGACCTGATTCTAATAATGCTCCCATTTTAGTATATTTTTAAGGAATTTTATTTTTATTTTATTTTACTCATTAAATCCTTCATTCTTAAGAACTGTGGATTTTCATAAGTTTTACTCTCTATTAGGTTATTAGCAGAACCCTTAGTAGGTGTTTTAGCGACTTTAGATTGTACCGATTCAGTAACAACGTTAGTCTCTTTACCTCCTAAGTCTTCCTTAATAGTCTTATAAAGAGATTTTGATTCTTTAAGAGTTTCGACACCATCGAAACGTCTTAGTATATTTATTTTTTCTTGTTTCGTTGTAGAATGTTCTGTGAACAAACGAGTGGCATATGCCAAATTAGAGTTGAATACCGCAACTTCATTTAACTTTTCCTTAAAAATGTTAAGTGCTTTTCTGTACTCTTCATTTTTTTCTCTTAATTGTGTTAGTTCTTTTTGGACTGACTCATTATAACGAGATTTATTTGGAATAGTTTTTGGTTTTGGTAATCCTTTACTCTTATCAGATGAAGCTTTTTGTCCTTGAGCTAAACTTCTTTCGGACATCTCTTCTTCTGACATCTCTTCTTCGCGAACCTCAAAGTCAGCATCGTCTCTTCTTGCCTTTTCAGAGTCTAAATCTTTATCAGCAATTTTACCGTGTTCCATACCTTCTTTTTCATCTTCACGGTCATCATAACCTTGACCTTCACTCATTTCTTCTTCGTTCCATTCTTCTGAAACTTCTTCTTCGTCACCAATTTCGATTTCGTATACAACTTCTTCCTCATAAGCTTCGTCACCTTCAGACATTTCTTCTTCGGTTTCCATAACTTCGTCTTCATCTTCTGATTCACCTAATTGAATCACGTATTCTGCGTCAGTCTCGTCATCACTTAAGTGGATATCATCACCGTCTTGTTTAACGATAATTCCATCATCTTCACCCATAGCTTTAAAGACCTTCAAGATTTCATCGTCAGATGCTGCTGTTAAATCGAGTGGTAAAAGAACTTCTTCTTCGTCGTCAACTTCCAAGTCATCACCAGGTAAATCAGTCATTAACATTTCATCATCACCAATTTCAGACTCTTCGTCATCTTCATTATCAGAAAGTGAATCGTCTAAGTCTAATTCAAGACCTTCGTCTTCACCTTCATCTTCATCTTCAACGTCAACATCTAAGTCAAGAACTTCTTCTTGTTCAGACATTTCAGTTTCAGACGTTTCAACCTCATCTTCACCCTCAGGCTCAACAAGAGATTCTTTTACTAGTTCGCTGATTTCTTCCTTCATAGTAGAAGCAAGTATTCCTTTTGCATTGTTTGTAATAGCTTCCTGCAAGTTTTCCATTTGCAATAAAGCCTCTTCAACTAAGTTTTTATCTGCCATTTTTATTATTTAGCAATTGTTTATTTTACATATAAATATGTGAAATATTAAAAAAGTGTTTTTTTTATAACTTTTATCAAAAAAAAATCGGGGTTTCCCCCGATTCAAAAAAAATTTAGTATGATTAAACTATTTTATTCGTAAACTTCATCAATTTTACTTTCTACACATGCGGTGATTCTCCAGTCATACGTAAAGTCTTTGAAGTTTTGTGTTACCTTGGCTTCAACATCAGTAACGTTATACCCCTTAACTAACTTCTCTTCCCTAACTTTTTTAATTTTACCTGAGTTTTCATCAGGAAGGTCATACTGTACCTTTGCAACAAAATATTTTTCGTCCATAGTAATTATTTTTAATAAGGTTTAATAACCTAAATAATCGGAAAGTCTCTTCATTAAGTCAACACTTGCACCTAAACCACCATCAATTCTTGGTTCCTGTGAACGTAATTGTGTTTCTTCTTCCAAGTTTTCTTCATATTTACCTCTATCATCTTTATTTAAGAAAAGGTAGGCGCCTGGTGTGGAAGGTGACGACACCAAGTCAAAACAGATTAATTCAAAATCATCCTGTACTTCATTTCTTTCCCCCTTCTTTACAAGTGAACCAACACCACGAGAAGAAACACCCATAGTCACTCCCTGTCTCATAAGGTTAGCCGCTTGGTCTCCAGGACAAGATACTACACCTCTTTCATGGAAACCCGGTGAAGTTAAAAGTTTTATCTTACCCATAAGAGTATTACCTTCCCACCATATTTCTGTTATAAGGTGAGATACTCTGTCCAAATCAATTAACGACGATTCAGGGTGATTAAGTTCTGATATAGACAATCCTTTTTGAATTGCCTTGTTATATGCTTCGGCTTCTCTTCTTAATATCTTTTCAGGATATACCCTTCCATTACGATTGGGGGTGTCGAACTTTTGTAGAGTGGCGTAGAACTCGAAAGGTTTAGAATGGTCTAAATGTCCATATGATTCTTGTATTACTTGAGCGTTACGACTATCGTGTGGATTAACAAACCCTGCATCCCATTCTACTAAAATACCCTTACCCGTGTCGTTTGGTCCTAAAATTTTCATGTTTTTTCTTTATAAATATATCAGACCGACTCTTTTGCCGTTTTACTCTTGTGTACTTTAAAGTATTTCATACCCTTTAGACAATCTGTATATATCCCATCTATAATAGTTTTAATTTTATCTCTTAGTATTGGAGATTTGAAATCTATATTATTTTTTACATATAGAGTTATTTCTAAATTCATAAAACTCCTTTTTCCTTTTTGTATTCCACTACTTCTTAAGTCTAAGTCTACAATATTAAACTTCTCAAACATTAAAGGGTCTACAACTTCGAGAAGTATATGTTTTATGTTTCTTTCCATAGTACCCGTGGCCCTATCCCAGTTTTCGAATTCCTTTATTGGTTCTACCCACGATTGTAATACTATGTATATTGTTTTTAAATTTTTTGCGTCTACTGTACCGTAGTAACATTTTGCGTCACTGAATAATTTTAATTGTGACGTTTTTCCCTTCTTCATATAATCCCATCTTTACTTAAAGTTTATTTATTTAAATAAAATATAGTATATTATTTGTCGTATGTCAAAAAAAGTCATATTTATAGGTAATGCTAATAGTAAAAGTTAAAAAAGGTAATATAGAAAGAGCTCTTAAAGAGTATAAGTATAAAGTGCATAAGACCAAACAAACGCAAAAGATTAGAGATAATCAAGAATATACTAAAGATTCTGTAATACGAAGAGAAGAAAAAAAGAAAGCAATTTATGTAAATAAAAAAAGGGACTCTGAATGAGTCCCTTTCTATTTATTCTTCAGACCCCCTACTTCGGGAGAATTTTTCAATTGTTGTAAATCCTAGTCCTGCACCTACTATATACATCATACCGTCCCATACAAATTTTTGAAGTGGTATATCCATGAATATGTTGGCTAAAAAGGCGATACACATCATAAAAAATGCCAAAATGGTTATAAATCTTTTTGATGATTTTTGACCATCCACATCACCCATTAAGGACATAAAGAACTTTCTCATTTTAATTTACTTAAAACCCATCCCTTTAAAAGGTCCCAGTTTCTTGTAAAGAAAACACCAAAGGCAACACCTGCGAAAATCTTTTGACCTGTAGTCCATAGGAATAAACCTAATAATAAACCAACGATACCTTCAATACCGTTAGCAACAATCCAATCTTTACATAGATTGTAAATTCTTAATACGAAATCTTTAATTGTACTCATAATCCTTTTTCTAATTGTTTTAGTTTATACAATGAGGTTAATGTTTGTTTAGACTCATTGATTTTGTTTATTGTTTTCTGAATTTTATCTTTTAAATCCAAATCATTAGATTCATTTAGATTTATTTGTAATTTATCCAATACTTGTTTTTTAGTTCTTTCTATTTCCTCTGATAAGTTTTCACCTTTTAGAGAAGTATAGAAATAAAACTCTTTTCTATCTTCTTCACTTAATGTTTGTATTTCCTTATTAAGTGTTTTGTTGGCGATTGCCATCATAGAAGAGATTGGTAGGTCAATTGTTTTAGATTCTGATACGACTTTTTTTGTTAATAGAGTTTTTCTTATTCTTTGTTTAGATTCTAACAAAGACTCTAAGTTTCTAACAATATTTTTAGTATAAATTTGATTATCTATATCTGAATATCTGTTCCCAACATCCTCCTTAAGTAAGTTGTTAACCCACTCACTAAGTTCCTCAATCTTTTTTATGTTATTATCAATAATATCTTTTAAATGGGTAAAAGATTCTGATATATAATCATCAACAATACTTTCATTTAAACCTTTATTAGAAGACAATTCATCATAAAGATAGTATGCCTCAGAAAGATTTTTGTTTTTTAAAATGTGTTTTTTAAACCCTTTTAAATTTTCTTTAAATTCTGGTTTTCCGTAACTTTTCTCTAAAACAATTTCTATTTTAGTTTTTAATACTCCGAATAAATTCATAATATTTTTATTTTATAAATATCACTCTTTTAGTAATGCGTTCAATTTGTCTTCGATTTCGCCTAAAGACTGTCTTCCTTTTGAGAGGTCTAAGACACTTTTTCCATTTATTAAATCGTCTTCAACGAGTAAGTCTAAATCTTTATTTCTTATAAATCTTTCCACCGGTGGAGTTTCTTCAGGAGGTGTCTCACCACCTTCACCACCACCTAAGTCACCACCTAAGTCACCACCTAAGTCACCACCTAAGTCACCACCGCCTGATGGTGGTGGCATTCCACCACCTAAATCACCCATACCTCCATCATCAGTAGTTTCTCCACCTTCAGCATCTCCACCTTCACCAGGTTTATTACCATATAACTTATCAAGATTAGCGAATATACCTGTTTTAGTTATGACCTCAGCGGTTTTTTCTAGTTCACCCGCAACTGCCTTTTCAATACGTTGTTGTTGTAAATCAAGTTTAATCTCTTCATCACTAAACCCAAGAATATGTTTTTTAGCCCAAGATGATGAGACAGGTAATATACCATTTCCTGGGTCTGTAACCGCATCTCTATATAATTGAATTTTCTGTTGCCATTGTTCAACTTTAAGTAAGTCTGCTTGTGTAGATGGATTAGTAAGACCTAAAGTAAAGTTACCTAATTCATCCTCAAAACCTAAAAGATAAAGGTGAATAATTGCAATTTTATTCAACTCTTGTATCATAGATTTTTGAATTCTATTAATTGTACGTGCGAAACGAATATCCTGTAAAGATAGATTTTTACCATCACCTACAACCTCCTCAAATCCTAAGAAAGCCTTAGGGACTCTTAATGACGTAAGAAGTTTCTTTTGGATATACTCTATATCTGCAATCTCTGATAAGTTCTGTGCACCAGGTAACGTATCAATTGGGTTTGGAGCATTCGGGTCGCGAACAGGTATAAAGTAATCTTGGTCGACAGCCATTTGGTTGTAACGTAAATCTACATTACCGTTCTGTGAATCAACTATTTGGTCCCTTTTAAATTTATTAGCGACTCTGTTTACATATGGTTCCACATCTTTGTCATCCATGTTACCAACAAATACTTTAAATACTCTTCTTTCAGGTGCTCTTGAGGTTCGATATATTAACATCGCATCCTCTGACAAAATTAATTGTTTCCATATACGTCTACCCTTTTCTAACATAGACGTACCATAAGGTAATTTTCTATCGTCACCTAATAATCTGAAGTGTGCAATTTCCCATGTGTTAAACTCCATGTCCTTATTTTGCCATAAAAACTTCAAAGAGTCATTTTCTGTTTCTGTGGTGTTTCTTTCAGGTTTAATTTTCATACCTCTTTCCTGACGTGTAATCTCAATATTAGGTAATTGCTGCACACCCATAACACCTTTTTCAGGACTAAGTTTAAGGTAAACAAAATTATCACCATACTTACAAGTATTACGTGTCCACATAGGTAAGTTAGTATTTATATCTAATCTATTATTAAATAAGTCACCTAAAACTGATTTTATTCTTTTACTCTCAGAGTAGATTTGGAGAATATATCCATCCTCATCCGGTGTTGTACTCTCCTCTGAGTATATATCCAAAGCGGCAGAAATCTCAGGAGTATACTCCATACTTTCATAATCATAAAACGATGCTAATCTGGTTGGCTCATAATAAACCGCCTGTGTATAAAGATTATTCTCTATTTTATGCCATTGTTGACCCAGATATAAGGTTTGTTGTGCTTGTAACTTTTCCCTTTCATATTCTTTTTTATCTGGTGTTTTTAATATCTGTTTCTTGTCAAACTGATATACAGGTGCTTGTTGGTCTAACGTTGAGTCGGGACCAAATACTCTTGTTAGTCTCTGCCATATCGTATAATTATTATTCTCAGCCATCGTTTTTTTAGATAAATATAAACTTTACTTGAATTAATTAAAGATTATCTCTTACCTCCGCCAAATAACCATCCATAATCTTGATAATCTTTTTGAGTGTAACCATTAGGTCTTCTATGGTCATTATAGTTATTTGGCATTACAGGTATTCCCGGATTAAAATCTTTATTACTATTTTTTACAGGTGTCTCATTAACCATCCAACTTTCCATCATTGCCTTGGTTTGTTCTGTAACTTTTTCAAGTTGTGTAAATGAACTTTCTCCAACATATATCGCCATAGCCATTGCCATTATAAGGTCGTCATGTTGACCCTTAATGTGGTCAGGTCTCCCATTTATATAAACAAATGTATTTAACTCATTCATCAAACGAGAGGAACGCACAATAAAGTTATGTCTTAAAGCTTCCTCAAACGCAGCAACAATCTGAACTCTTTTTGAGTTAAAGTTAAGTCCAGGTATTTTCTCCATTGCTTTTGGGTTGTACTTCCACTTATCCGCCGAGTTAGTCCCCTCAACATATAAGTCCTTATAATTCATCTCCTGTAGTTTACGTGCAGTAGATACACCCATACCACCAGTAATATCAATTACAATAAATGCTGAATACATAGTAGCCCATTTATATGCCACCTCAGCAGCAACATCGGGTGGTATCTTACCCAAATATTCTAAGACTTGCTCTCTTTCGTCAAAATCTATAATACAGAACGTAGTAAAGTCCTCACTATCACCACGAGATACATCAATACCCATAATGTATTTATGACCCACTACAGGTTCTTTCCATTGCCATAACGCACCTCCCATAAACTTATTTTCGGGGTCACGGATAAAGTTTTCCTTAATCTTTTCTACTGTATCATTAGGGATTACGTTATCACCTGAACCCAAGAAGTTACACTCCAATTCCTGCGCAATCTTACGTCTGTCAAATTTAAGTTTTTTACTCATACCCTCAAACCATGTAGAATATGGTTTGTAACCGTCAAGAAAGTGTTTTTTAATTTCATCAAAATCCCTTTTCATGGGGTCAACGTGAGAATAGTCCAAAGTTATCTCTTCGTCCTTATAATCCTCTCTATTTAACATATAATGAACCATATCATTACACTTAATAAGTTTTAAGTCTTTAGCATAACGAGGGTCACGATACCAAAACATCTCGGTAATCTTAAAGTCATTCATACCTCTTAATGATTGGTCATATATAGAATAATAGATTGGGTCGAAACCGTTAGGTGTAGATATAACGATTACTTTACCACCTGTAGAAAGTGAGGCCATACAAGCCGACCAGAAATCGTTATCTGCCTCAATAAACGCAGCTTCATCAAATACGAGGATTGTAGGTGTATAACCTCTAAGTGCGTCTTTAGATGTTGCAACAGATTTAACTTCACATCCATTATTTAATTTATAGTGTCTCTGTGAATTTTTCTCGTTTGAAAAACTGATACCAAACCAACTTGGCCATTGGTCTATAAATGCTCTTATCTTACTTGCCATCTCAACAGAGGTGTCAAGTTTATTTGCAATGATAAGAATCTTTTCGGGTTTAGTTTTTGATGCGGTAACTAATTTTTTAGATATCCAAGCCGAGGTTACTGTTGAAACACCCGCCTGTCTATACTTAAGCGCTATATTTTCTTCGTAAGTATCATAGTCATTTATTAAACTTTCTTGGTCTGGGAATAATTGTAAAGGCACATATTTTGACTGTGTATTGTCATATGTTTGTAGATATGTTTTTAACGCATACGAGGTGTCTTTTACACACCTCGCATACTCTAATAATACTTTTTCTTTTGTTAACGCCATATAGACATTCTAATAAAGTTTTATGTTAAAGAAATACCTAAATCACCTAATAAGTCATCTAAGTCCATATCATCGTCATCGTCATCACGGTATTGTGACATCGCATCATCATAATCCTGTTGTTTTAATTCAGATATAATTTCGTCAACCATTTTTGAAACTAATTGTTTACCTTCATCTGAACCTGATAGTATCATTCTCGCAACCTCAAAGAATTCGTCTGTGGATAATGCTGAGAAACGTGAAAAAAGATAATTTTGTATTTCTCTCATATCATCTTCATAAAGTTTTTCAGGATAAGCCTCTGTGAACTTTCTCCATATAACAGGACCTAATCTTAAGTCCCATACTTCATATGGTAATGTATCTGTTTGCCCCATAACCATTTCAGCAGATTTAGGGTCATCAGGTAATCCCGCGGTACCTAATACCTCATATACACCTTTAATAAGTTCGTGTATCAATACAGGAAAAAACAAACCTTTAGCTCTAATAGTTGGCGGGTCGGTAGTATCGTCTATTTCTTCTGAACCTTGTACACCCTCACCACTACCAGCGGCAGACATAATCATTTGGTCAGGCATAATCCAATATAACAAATCATTAATAGACATTAAAACACCATATAAGTTTAAAAGTTGTGGATTGATATTATTTAATTGTTCTTCAACAAGATGGAACATATAGTGACCTTTTTTAGACGCCCCTTGTATTAACGAGTTGATGAATCTTCTTTTCGCCTTTTCTAAATCAAACTTTTCGAAGGCGGCCATGAAGTTTTCTAAATCATCTTCCGCTTCATCAGCGTCAACACCAAACTGTTGTTGTACCTCTTCATCATCTAACTCTTCAGGTTCAGATATCATTTTAGACGTATCAATCTGACCTGGCATTGATTGTAACTCTACATCGTATTGAAACGCATCATCGGGTAGTGATAATTCTTGTTTGACTAAATCCACTGCTAATTGTTCTAAATAACCTTCATTATTGGACTCTATAGACTTAACTGTCTGTACTGCTTGCATTAACATCATCTGAAGTTGCATAAATGCGTTTTGCCCAGATATGTTTTCCATACCCGTATACCTTTTAACTTTTTCAACAACCTCTTTAAATCTTTCAGACGCTACAAGTTCCGCAAATGAATTGTCAAACTCGTCTTCTTCTTTACCAGGTAACGCAGGATTATCAGATAATGGAGTTTCTCCGCTAGAAATTTTTCTTTCAACTTCTCTATCCATTCTTTCAGGACCATCATATTCAATCGCTTCTTTCAAACGAGACATAATTTGTTTTACTGACTTACTCATCTCTAAACTGTATATTTAAGTTACTAAATTTAAGGAATTCAGGTAAACCCCTTTCCTCACCCGCTTTAGGTTTTGGACTATGTTTTGGTTGGTATGGTGTACCTCTTTCAGGTTTAATACCAGGTTTAACCGTAGGTCTTGCGGGTTTAACTTCCGTACCTGCCTTAGGTTTTGGACTGTGTTTTGGTTGGTATGGTGTACCTCTTTCAGGTTTAATACCAGGTTTAACCGTAGGTCTTGCAGGTGCGATGTTTGGTTGCTCCTCCAACAAATCTTTTTTAGTTATCACTTTTCCTTGAGATTTCTTAATCAAAGATACGATACTTTCTTCAATCTGCCTAATCTTTTCTTCTTCACTAACTTTTTTTGGTAAACCTTTGTGTTTGGTGGAAGCAAAATCCTCAAGTTCCTTCTCAGTCATACCATCAACCATGTCTAAAACGTCTTTTGATACTTCACTTCTTGGGGTATCTCCCCTTTTAACAGAAAGCGCTAATCCCATAATCTTCTGTTGTTGTTGTGATACTGACTTTTCTTCTAACTCACCCTCAAACATACCTAATGTAGTTATAGGGGTTTTCATCTTAGGTTTACCAAATAAAGCCTCCAATACCTCTTCTTCATTAATATCTTCAAAGATACCCATACCATCATTAGCATTCATATTGTCTGATGGACCATCTTCGTTACCTTCAGGATTTGAGTCTTCGTATTTGTCTAAATTTGCCATTTTATCTAATGCGGTAGAATCATCCTCACCCATTTCTTGAGTCACTGTTACTGAGCCGTCATCATTAGGTGTTACAGTTCCATTATTAACTTTTAATCCGGCACCTTTATTTTTCATTGATTGTATATCCTGTTTAGAATATGTAGTTTTTTGTACTGTAGAGGTTTCTTCCTCGTTTACTAACCTGTTATATAACAAATTAATATGTGTATCGGACATCTTCTTAATCGTATGATAAGAAAATCCCTCCTCCAATAAGGATACTATTTTTTTCTCTCTGTTAGTCATGTGTAACAAAACTTTTTTCGTATGAAAGGACAATGTCTCTCTCATATAATTTATCTTCTACTGATTTAACAGACTCACCATATCTGAAAACCAATCTCTTGTAGTTTTCGTCAACAACAAACTCTGAATCTGATTTTTCCCAACCCAACGCAATAACATCTTCAACTGCGTCATAAACAGAAAAAAAGTCTGAGTTTTGAACTAAGTGTAACTCAATATCTGAGTTTCTCAAAACACCGACTTTCTTAATGTATTCAATATTAGGGGGTGATGGTCGGCCTGAAGCTGGTTCAGCATCCCACTCATCACCCCATACTTCTTCTACGTCAGAGAATATAAACTCATATATATTATCTCCCTTATAATTGGGACCCAATTCGTTGACGTAGATTAACCTCATAACAATTCTCCATTAGGTGATACCTTAAGTTGTTTACCGTCAATTTCAAAGACTAAGTTATTTTTATTAGTCTTACCTAAGAACTTTGTATTCTTATTTTCTTTCATTAAAAACTCAGAAGTTAGTTCTTGTTCAAAAGTTGAGGACATTTCTTTGATTTCATTCTTAACTTTTACTTTTTGAACTTTTTCCGTAATAAACCTCATAACGTTTTTATTCTCCGTTTCCTTTTTTTCTTCTTCGGAAATAATAAAATACTTAGATAATACCTTATCAACCTTTGATTCGGCAAAAACCTCATCCAATACGGTATCAATAGGTGAGTTACCCATACTACCCTCAGCTAATTCTTCATCATCAACAGGTTCTTCTTCCACATCCATATCCAAGTCTAAGTCCATCTCATCTTCACCACCCAAGTCTAAATCGCCTTCCATATCATCGTAATCAATCTCTTCTTCAAAATTAGCTAAGATATCATCTTTATCTTCTTCGTCTAATTTTTCTAAGTCAACTGCAGAAATGACAGAGTTTAAAACGTATTTAATATTTTCAGACGATAAACCTTCTTTTTCGTCTAAAGTTCTTAATTTTTGACCTAATTTACCTGTTAGTTTTTGTATTAATTTAAAAGTAACATCTTCATCATCACTATCTGATGGCGGTTCATCACCTAAATCCATATCTAAATCAAGTTCTTCTTCACCACCATCAGGTGTTTCTAAATCCATACCTAAATCAAGTTCTTCCTCACCACCATCTTCAGATGGTGGAGGTGGAGGTACTTCACCCATATCACTCATACTCGCTTCAGGTGAAGGTGCTGGTTCAGGTGTTTTTAAAACAAACTTTTTTTGTTCCCCGATTAAATCAATATTTTCAAATTGTTCATGGATTCTATTTAACTCACCCGCCAATAAATTTATTTTTTTCATTGCTTGAGAGTACGACTTATGATACTTTCTGTTTTTCATAGGTTCGATATAATCGAATTCTGATTCGTTAATTCCTCTTTTAACAATGTAACCATTTTTTTCATTTACAATTGCATAATAGTTACCATCTGCGAGTTGTATTGTATAATCTGACTTACTTTCATTTATATTTTGTGAAGGCTCGTTATAACGAGCAATCTCAAGAATACGATTAATTTTATCGATTCCTTGTAATTTTTCACTTCCTAAAGGTTTTAAATCTGCCATATTTTTGTTTTTAAAATTCGTTTAACTGTTGATACCTTGACCACCTATACGTACTGAACGACATTGGACTGATGGTATTATTGTGTCCCCTGATAATGATTCGCTATATTCCACTGAATTAATATATGGGTGTACAGTTTCAGTACTTCCACTATATATTTTATGTTCAGTCGCTGCCGTACAACCTGTTATTGCCATGATAATATTTTTTAAATAAATATGTAGTAAATACGTATTTTCTTTTTTTTTCTATTTAACGAGATAAATTTTCTTGTATTGACAATGTTTTATCGATTAATTCATTTTTATTATCAAAAAGTTTTTGAATATACCCGTTACGTCTTAAAAATTTAAAAACTAAATTTTCGTTTGAATATTCTCCCCCTCTTTCTAATCCACAACTACGATATTTTTTTATCTTCTCTTTTAATTTATCTATCTTTTCAAGACCTTCGGGTAAAGAATCATCCTCTAAATCTTCAAGTAATGTGTCAATCATATCCATCCATTGTTTTGACTTACTTTCAATCTCATTTGTATCAATACTAACCTTTTCAGATTTCGGTTGTGTTAACCATTCATTGTACAATACTGAGTAAACTCCTGTAGACATATGAGGTTCGTTCATATCTTGAACATAGGTTTCAACCTCGTATCCTTTTACTGTTATATCGTGTTGTGAATTAAAAACGGTTCTTTTTAGATTAAACAAGTCTCTGAATAACTCCTCTTCTTCTCCTGATTCCTTAAAATCATATATTATATGTAAATCTATATCGGAAAACTCAGACCAGTTAAAGTTAGCTAAGGAACCTGTCATTGTAACGTCCTGAACAAAAATATCAAAACCTAAAAAAGTAATAAACTCATTGGCAATGTCTAAAAGTCCATCTCTTATTTCAGGTTTCATTTTTGAGTTTTCCACGTCATCGTGGTTTTCCCAAATTTCAGAATTAAGAGTATCTTTAGTGTAAAAACTACTAATTATTTTACTGTTGTTCTCCATCTAATATTATCTTATTGTATTTAAACTTTCTCCCAATTTCTTTATTAAAAAAACTACCTTGTGATTTAGCCATTCTAAATTTGGTAAATGTTGAGTGAGGTACTTCTTCATACTCATACTGAACATCTCCTTTAAATGTTACTAAAAGTTTTTGTGTGGATGTATCGTATTCGGCAACTTTTACCGTTGATGAGTCAATCTCACAAATTATCTTCTTACCTAATATTTTTTCTGATTTAATTGCCATTAGTTACTGTATTGAAAATCTGTTATACTTTTACCGAGTTCTATGAACTCCTTGCTCACTAACATTAGATTTATTAAGACCCATTAATTTTTTTACATTATCCGTGTCTATCTCACAAGATACTGTTTTATTATTTAATTTTAATTGTGAACATTCACTCTCAGGGATGCCCATTTCCATTAATCTATCTAAAAAAACTTTTTTCATATCATCTTCATTATCTATTGAAAATGGTCCCATGTGAAATGTAGTAGTGTCTTCGTACATTTCATAATTTACATCCGCAAACTTCCCTTTTTTGATTAACTCTTTTTGGTTTTGTTCTACAATACCCATTAACTGTCTATTCCTGTTAATCTCGTTTAAAATTTTTTTATCCATAATGATATTTTATTATAAATACCTCTATGAATAAAAAACCCCTCATTTTACTGAGGGGTCTCTATTAGGATTTAAGTTTATTTAATTTATCCCTAAATTTAATAGCTTTTTCAAAATCTTGTTTTGTAACCGCGTCATCAAGTTGTGATTGTAACTCATCAATCTTTTCTTGATTTGATTCTATGGATTTAATATGGTCTCTAATTTTAGCGGCGGTCTCATAGTCTTGAGATTCTATAGCATAATTTAATTGTTGTTTTAATTCATTGACTTCACTTGAACCTTTTGTTGGTACTTCGGTGTTATACCTATATATAGAGGTTATTTGATAGGAACCGTCATCTGATGTAAATGTTTCTTTTTTCCATGTGCCATTTTTATCATCACCTGATTCTACACTTTTTTTACCTCTAACCATGATAGGATTACTATAAGAATTAAATCCATCGAATAATGAGTCAAACTCAGAAAACAAGTCATTAAAATTAAATCGTCTACGTAACATTTTTTTTGGTTTTTTAGTTTAAGTTTATTAATTTTACAACGATATTATCAATATCATGCCAAACCTATAATCACAACATCATACTGACATTTTGTCATACAAGTTTAAAAACGACTGACAGAATGTCAATGGTTGATTTAATGGTATAATCTTTACTATAATTGTATAAAATAATTTTTTAAATATGATAGAATCAGTAGACCCAAATGAAAAAGGTGGAGGAAAGAAGAAAAAAGAGAACAGTAGTTCAAAAACACCTGTACTCGATAACTTTTCAAGAGACCTTGTAAAACTAGCGTCTGAAGGTAAACTCGACCCTGTAGTTGGAAGGGAAAGAGAAATAACTAGAATCGCTCAGATTCTTTCAAGACGAAAAAAGAATAACCCTATCATCATTGGTGAGCCTGGTTGTGGTAAAACAGCAATCGTTGAAGGTTTAGCAATGAAAATTTTTGAGGGTGACTGTCCTCAAAATTTATGTGACAAAAGAATCGTGTCTTTGGATATGACCTCTATTGTTGCAGGAACAAAATACAGAGGTCAGTTTGAAGAACGTATGAAAGTTATCTTAGATGAACTGCAAGATAATCATGATATTATTGTTTTCATTGATGAGATTCACACAATAATTGGTGCGGGTAATACTTCAGGTTCATTGGATGCGTCTAATATCTTTAAACCCGCACTGGCCAGAGGTGAGGTACAATGTATCGGTGCAACCACTCTTGACGAATACCGTGAGAATATTGAAAAGGATGGAGCGTTAGAAAGAAGATTCCAAAAAGTGATGGTTGATGGCGCAACACCTGAAGAAACAATGGAAATTTTAAATAATCTAAAGTCTCGATATGAGGACCATCACAAAGTAAACTACACACAAAAGTCTTTAGAAGCTTGTGTTAGTTTGGCGGGAAGATATATCACAGATAGAGAATTTCCTGATAAGGCCATTGATGTAATGGATGAGGTCGGTGCAAGAGCACAGATTGACGTAACCTTACCACCAATTATAGAAGAACTTCGTAAACAAGCATCAGAAATTAAAGATAAGAAGTTACAGGTAGTTAAAAGTCAAAGGTATGAAGAGGCCGCTCAACTAAGAGATAAAGAAAGAAAGATTATTGATAGACTTGAGTATGAAAAACTTAAGTTTGAAAATGAAAAGGATGAAAAAAGAAAAGATATTACTGAAGAAATGGTTTACGAGGTAGTATCTAATATGACTAAAATTCCTTTGTCTAAACTTAATACTGAGGATAAAGAGTCACTACTTGACTTAGAATCAAATTTGAATAAGAATGTTATTGGTCAAGAAGACGCTGTAAGGAGTATCTCAAAAGCGATTAGAAGAAACCGTGTAGGTATCAAAGACCCAAATAGACCAATCGGTTCATTTATATTCTTGGGTTCGACAGGTATTGGTAAGACTCACTTGGCAAAACAATTGGCAAAAGAAATTTTTGGTGACGAAGAATCTTTGATTAGGGTTGATATGTCTGAGTATCAAGAAAAACACTCTATGAGTCGTCTTATCGGTTCCCCTCCAGGTTATGTAGGTTATGACCAAGGAGGACAACTTACTGAGGCAGTTAAGAACAAACCATATTCTGTTGTATTGTTTGATGAAATTGAAAAGGCCAACAAAGACATCTTCTCAATTCTTCTACAAATGATGGATGATGGTCACCTAACAGATTCTTTCGGTAGAAAGATTAACTTTAGAAACTGTCTCATCATCATGACTTCTAACTTAGGTGTTAAAAAACTCCAAGACTTCGGTAGTGGTGTTGGTTTTGATACCGCGACTCGTATTATGAACAACGAAGCAATGAAAAAATCTTTGTTAGAGAAAGAACTTAAAAACCACTTTACTCCTGAGTTCCTTAACCGTGTTGATGAAGTTGTAGTGTTTAATCCCCTCAGAGAAAATGAAGTGGAACAAATTGTAGAAATTGAGCTTTCAAAGCTTGACCGCAGACTTGTTAAATTGGGTTATGACATCAAAGTAGAACCTAAAGTTAAGAAGTTCTTATCTGAAGTTGGTTTTGATGAGAAGTACGGTGCTCGTCCTATCAAAAGAGCCATTCAAGAAAAGATTGAAGACCTTATCTCTGAAGAAGTTTTAAGAGGGACTATCTCAGAAGGTAAACCCTACAAACTTCGACTGAAAGGTAAAGAAGAAGTAATTGTAATTAAGGGGAAATAATTTTCCCCTTTTTTATTTGGTAGTTCGTAAAGTTTTTTATATATTTGTATACAATTACAATCACAATGAACAACGAACAACTCACCCGTCTCAAAGAAGTTCTCTCAATCCCCACCAAAACCTACAAGGAAGATGGTATGGTTGATTACATCTGCAAAGTACTTGATACTATCGACGGTGTCACGTATTATACCGATGAAACGAACAATGTGTACGCAACAAAGGGTGTACTTTCTGAAGGAAGTTACTATCCTATGTTTATTGCACACACCGACACGGTTCACGAGTTGGTTGATGAAATTGTTGTTGAGGAAGAGATGCTTGAAAAACCCCCTACCTTTGGTCGGACGTTTACTGAGGAACTTAACTTGTCATTGAAGGGATACACGCCACACGGAGACCCAACAGGAATTGGTGGTGATGATAAATGTGGGGTTTTTCTTGCTCTCGAACTCCTTCGTACTCTTTCTTGTGTTAAAGTAGGTCTCTTCGTTTCTGAAGAGACTGGTTGTCACGGTTCTAAAGAGTGTGACGTAGATTTCTTGAAGGATGTAGGTTACGCAGTTCAGTTCGATGCACCAGGTAACCACTTGGTTACTGAAGTGTGTTCAGGCGTACGTTTGTTTGAAGAAGGTGGTGACTTCATTAGTCGTATCAAACCTGTGTTCGAACGTTCTATGGGTGTTTCCCCATACCTTCAGTCACACCCTTACACTGACGTGTCACAAATCAAACAAAAAGGTGATTTCTCTTGTATTAACTTCTCTTGTGGTTACTACAATATGCACACCTCAAATGAGTTTGTTGTGGTAAAAGACGTGGAGGACGCTTTTAATTTGGCACTTAATGTGGTTAACGAGTTGGGTTTCGAAAAGTACGATTACACTTACGTAAAACCTAACTACTCAAACTACGGTCAGGGTTCTTTGTTCACTAATTATCCCGATGATGATTACGATGATTATGAATATGACTACAAAGAGTCTGACTGGGTCGATGGTGACAACCACTACTTTCACATCACTGAAGATGAGATTGAAATTGAGTCCAAAACGACTGGTGATGTAATCTCTTTGAACCTACGAGATATGGGTGAGTTGTATCTCCTTATTAGAGAACGTTTGTTGGAAAACGAGGAGATTTAAAACGGGGAAAATAGTGTGTAGTTGCTCAACAGTTTAATTATTGTTGACAACTTCGCACTACCCGTTTTTCTCTCACCATCTTTGTGAACTAAAACAAAATTAATTTTAGAATTTCTTGGGTTCACTCCTTTAAATATAATTTCTGTACCATCATCTGATGTTTTAATCGGATATGGTTTATTTAACCCAAAATTCTTATCAATATAGTTTAGTATTCTTCTATACTCACGAGCATCTGATACCACTTCGTCATCAGATTCTATTTCATCTAAAACCTTTTCTAAAAGATTAGTCATTTTATCATCAAACATTTCACTAAACGTATCATGGTCCTGATATTCGTGATATAATTCTAAAATATGTTCATTAAGGTCTACATTTCTATGTATATGGTTCTCTAAGACTTGTTGTATAGATAAATCTTTATTATACTCTAAGTCATCTTCATACATTTCCAATAATCTATCTACACTTATTTTGTACTGGTCAAAACAATTACCATCATCTACTCTTATTAGTCCAACATCATCATAAAGATTACACACATTTTCATCAATGTACTTTATTATACCCTCATGTATTGATGTATCTTCGGCTTGTGAATATAGATAACCAAAATCCTCATAAAGTTTAGGAAGTAATTCTTTTATAAATTTAGCTAATATTTCGTCTCCGTCACCATCCCTAATTATAGTATTACCATCAAAGTATTTTAATAATTCTGGCTCCATAATCTCAACGATAGAACGTAATAAACCAACGTGTTCTTCGTTTAGACTGTATAAAGGATAACCTTCACTCATATCATCATCAAATCTATATGTTTCATAAAAGAAATCACCGTTTGGGTTTGTATAGGCCCAATCGTAATGTGCTATAACATCTTCACCAACCTCTTCCTCCATTAACTTTAAAAAGTTTGTCAATTCATAACTAAAATTAAGTATTACGTTTTCACCATCAAAACGGTCAAATAAATCGGAATTTAAAGACTCATACATCGATAATTTAGGGTTACCCTTAACCTTTTTTAATGTTTCGTAGTCATCACCCTTTTCAGTTAATTTCTGTATCTCATCTTTAATAGGTGCGAACCTCTCCAATAAGAATGTATATCTTTCACCACCGTCTTGTTGATTGTAGACCTCAGGTGTACCGTTACCAAACGGTATTAGAAGCGCCATCTTCCCATAAGTCCTATCTGAGGACTTTTTATCTATTATGTAATATAACTTACCTTTTGATGTATATCTGTTAAAATAATCTTCGTTATCTTTTGTGGTGGTACACCACTGTGTGTTTGCTCCGTAATAACAAGATGATTTATGTGATAATGGTCTAATAATTAAAAATCTATCATCTTCATATAACTTTTCAGATTCTTTTTTAACGATTTTTTCATCATCAGCAACCTTTAAAAACTCATCATATTGTTCGACAAAATACAATAAATCCTGTATTGTATCAAAAGAATTAATGTCTTTTGGTTTTAATTTTATCTTATTTTCAGTATTCTCATTTGAGAAATGACCTTCTAACTCTAAAGAGTTAAACATTTTTTCAACCTTTTCAGGTGATAGATTTTCAATAATACTGTGATACATTTTGACTCTTGTCCAAGCAGTACTTGCGATAGTAATTGGTGGCTTACCTTCAAAATTCCATGTGGGGTTTTTAACTGTATCTATAAACTTTTTAATACCCCACTCTGAATACTTTTTTGTTACACTAGGGTCATTATCTATAATTTGTTCCGCAAGTGATATTGCATCATCAGATAAACCCTCAAGTTGTGGTCTGAACTTATCTATAAGTCGTTCTTTTTTACCTTCGTTAAGTATCTGTATGATATTCATTAGTCGTATGCTGCACAAGTAATACCTCCACTGTCCTTAAATATATTACCTCCACCTTCTTTAATTCTCCTAATTATTATCCTATTTCTTCCTCCACCGTCACCACCGGTTTTACTAATTATTTTTATACCCCACTCACCAAGCGTTGATGGTGGTTCTATAGACGGACCTTCCGGTTCGTCATAATTAAACTCTATGGCTAATTGTACTATACAAAACTTATATTGTTCATATTCATTAGATGACGTATGTGGTTCCATATTATTAAATGTTCTTTCTCCACTATCTTTAAATGAATTTGGTTCACCTCCTTCCATAGAAAATTTATTTGGTGATGGTGGATTTGGACCTGATGAACCGTCACCATTTCTACCGTCTGAATTTAAAATCACTTTGGTATTACCAATATCAGTAACTACAGAAGATAATTGATTTACAATATAATCGTATACACTTTGTGCCCTCGCTTCTGATAACTGTTTAAAACTCATTTGTTCAGCTTGACCTGTGTTTCTATATCTCGATGCTGAAGTCCAAATAGTAAATGGATAGTCCTGTACTGAACCATCCACAGTTACTTTATTAGCAACTGAAACTCTACATCCTGGGTAAGTCTTTTTAAATAGGTTAATATTTTGTATGACCTCATTAACCCAATCAATTACACCTTGACCAACTTGTGTTGAGTTATTTGGGAATGGTTCACCTTGAGTGGTTGGGTTTATGTTGGATTTAAACCTAACCGCCGGCATTGGTTCACCTTCAGTCCCTTCTTTGGTTTGTAAAGAACCTGGATTTAATTTTATTTTGTCAATATTTTTTCTACATTCACCCCAATCAGGACTGTTAGTATCATTTTTTTCAGGATATTTTTTGGTACACCATTCAGTAAAGTATTGTATAAAACCATCTTTAACTTCTTCTGTCATAGGTGGTACTTCCGCTCCTGATTGTCTTTTTTGTGAACCTGTAACTCTTTCACCAGCCTTATAGTCGCCACTACTACAAGTTTTTAATGCGGATTCGTTGTAATCAGGATTTATAGAATCGTCACCTAAAGGAAATCCTGTTTTAGGTTGTCCCAACCTATCTCCGTTTTGGTCTTCAATGTTCCTTAATTCTTTAGAAGATGACCTATATTGACTATCATCATTAAAATATCCTTTAGGGATGTAATTGTAACTACTATATAGATATTGACCCTCAACACCTCTTTTACTTGTTACACTTTCAGGTAATTTATCTGATTTTAATTCGCTAATTGGAAATCTATATTTAAAATAATACTTAGGACTACACGCAAAATCAGAACCCGCACTTTCCCAATAAATTTTACTTTTTTCGTCTAAAAGACTAACAAATAATCTTACACTATTATCCGTTTGTTCTAATATGGTATTTAACCCCATGATTTCTCTCATACGGTTAACTTCGTTTAAAATATTTCTCTTCATTAGATATTTTTTTAATAAATAGTTTGTATAAATAAAAAATAATACTATATTTGTTGTATGAAATACTTTATTACCTATACCTTAATTTGTCTTAATTTAATTGTTCACTCACAAACATTTACGTGGAACCCGCAACAATGTTATAAAATAGTTGGAAATGATACGATGCTAGTTGACTGTGATTTTGCTTGGCCAACCCCCGTATTTAATGGTAATGTTGACTCTTTATGTCTTGAAATGGAAAAACGATTTGTTGAGACTTTAAACGAGTGGAGACGAAATCATGGACTTAATGAGTTGGAATATGACTATGATATGGAATCATTGTTAACTGTACCATGGAATGAAACACAAGTTCAGATGGGTAAGATTAGTCATGGTGAGGGTTATAACAGTTTTAAATATAGAAGTAGCAGGGCAGGTATTAATGGTTGTGGCGAGTGTTGTGCCTCTAATAGTCGGTCTGATATTGGTGATATTTCACAATTTTTTATTCAGTATAAGGACAGCCCTCAACACTGGAAAATGTTAATTAGTGATGACTACAACTATATTTCAGTATCGGTATTATACGACAAAGAAAAAAATCGGTACTATTCTGTTGTAAATGTCCGATATTAGATAATTATTAATTTTGGTTTAATCAGTATATTTTGTATATTTGATTTATGAAAACAATCATTCTTACTCTAACTACGTTGTCTATCCCTTTAATGTTTAATTTTACCAAATGGATAAACTATAACAACTACGAGGTATCAGATTCCGATTTTGTTACTAAATATGAAAATGAAAAAGTAACAATTAAGTCAAATAATGATTTTAAGGTATTTGTATTCGATAAAGGTTGTGATTTTAGTGTTGTTAATGGTACTCCTAATAATTGTGAGTTCTATATGAATACTAATTTTTTTGATGTTGATAACAATCCTATTGGTTTGGTTGTTGTTGATGGTACCCGTTATTCGGATAGAACTAGTGGTGGTGGGTTTTTCTATGTTAAAGACGGTAATCCTGTCGTGTCCCGTAACTGTCCCTCATATACAGACTATTCAACACAAACTATTTTGTGGGGTATTAGTAACGGTCAGGTTAATAATCGTCTTATTAAAATGAAACACGCCAAGGAAGAAACTTACCGTAATGTTGTTGGTCAGAACAAAAAGGGTGAAATTGTTATTGTTACATCTACTTTTGGGTCTATGGTTACAATTGAAGAAATTCTTAATGTAGGTAAAGAGTTTGGTATGGTAAACGCCGTTTTGTTTGATGGAGGTACATCACTCGACTATAAGTTTGATAATGGAGATTACCGAACTAAGTTTAAGTCTCTACCTAATTGGGTCGGTTTTATCTCAGGATATGGAAACCCTACAACTTATCTTTGTGTAAATTAAAAAATTGTATTATATTTGTCATATGAAAAAAGTAATCACCATCTTATTTTTTATTTTTATTGGGTTTGTAATCTACAGTGACTATGTTAAAACAGAACGTGTGATTTACCTACCTTTTGATATTCCTGGTCCTCAAATGGCCGCAACAATCCCTCCATTTGGTATCTTTATTGAATCTAAATATATTGATGAAGGAGAAGGTAAGGGTTCGATTTTAGCCCATGAAAGGGTTCATTGGTTACAGTATAAAAGGATGGGTATCTTCAATTTTTATTATGAATACTTGTCTGAGTATTTTAAACATGGTCGTATTAACGACCACTGGATGGAAGTTGAGGCTCGTAAACTTAGTTCTTAACTAATACATCCCCATTCTTTAGCCCTATCTGTAACTTCTTTCAAATAACCTGTAGATGTTAAATTACCTGTTTTAAGATTTGGTAAATAGTTTTTTACTTCTTCGTTTGTGACTTTAAGTACTAAGTCAGGATTACTATTTGGTGATGGTTTGTAATCTTTTCCGGCTTCACTACAAGGAGCCATTAGATTAGGATTATCTGTTTTACAATATTTTTTAGTATATGGTCTCGTGCCGGAATTATATGATACTATAGCGGCATCTAAACGAGCATTTCCTGTAGAATATTCAGGTGTGACTAATTTTCCGTTTCTCAATACTTGAGATGGTTGACTTTCATCATAATTACTTAGTTGTTTATATAAGTCTGTTAAATAATGAGACGCAGCAATTAAGGAACCTGAAACGGTCATTAATTTTTCTAAATCTATACCATATTTTTCAGCGACATTAGGTGTCATCTGTGCAATACCCATACTAGGTACCCAGTTGTCTTTTTTAAATACGGTAGACGCACCCCAATCAAATATATCTTTTATTGTGTCGTTTGATGCCCTAATTTTATTCATTATATATTCAGGGCCGGCCTTAAACGCGTAACGACTCGGAAAATAATTACCTAAATCTCCAAAATCTGATTCTCTACCTAGTATCCCAAGACCATATTTAACAATTTTAGGGTTTAAACCTTCTTCATCTATCGCCATAGATACTGCTTTTGATAATTCTGGATTTTTACTTGTATTGGTACAGGAGTATTTATCTTTTAATATTTGTCTAGTATCGGGAATTGGTACTGATACCCTTGTAGAGTCAGCTTGTGCTGAGTATCCCTGTTCGTTTAAGAACATGATATCATTAATTCTATTTATATTTTCTTGTAATTTACTCATTAAGTTGTAAACCAATTATATACGTCCCTACCTAAATTCTCGACTTTATTAATAATACCTTGTGAGGTATTAGGTCTTTTAACCCACGCGATTCTTACTTGAGATGGTGGGTCACTTATTACGTCTCCTGTAACATTATGGAAAATTAAGGGAACCCCGTCTTTAATTGCTGCTACAGTTCCTATATGTGTATTCATACCCCATCCGTCACCACCTTTAATCGTATTACCAGGTACTTTATTACCTTCACTATCTTCAGTAAACCATCTTTCACCTCCTTGATAAAAGGCCTCTTCGTGATGTGACGACCCTGGATAGAATAAACCTACAGTGTCATTAACTTGTAAATCATTAATTTCTCCTTGTCGTGGTACTATTTTAGATACCACATCTCTAACTGTTTTATTGTAAGGTCCTTTTTCAACCCCACCACCTTTTTTATGTATTTGTAACCATAAATCAATTACCTTTTGTTTAGTGCTATCATCTAAACCTTTAAACGCAGAATATACAGTATCGCCTAACCTTGAATTAGTGTATGCATTCCATGCATTACCCACATATGTTAAATCGTCCCTTAGGTCATTAACAAATTGGGCACAATTTTCACTTCCAGCAACACATACGTTATGTGTCGAATCTTGAGTATTTAAATCATTAAAATCTATTGAACTAAACTTATCCGCGATATCACTACTAACCACTAAGTTTGGATTTGGTTCTTTACCACTGTCTTTAGTGTTAGTACTTGATTTACCTTCCTTATATTGATTACCATACTTGTTCCAAGCTTTCATAATATATTTATTTGTGTGGGAACCACTAACGTCCAAGTCTATCTGTTTTGCATAATCAGGGTAATTATCGTTTACCCATTTTCTAAATTTATCACCTTCTTGTTTGGTTTTAAATGGTGATGAACTTGACGAATTAGATGAAGAGGTACTGTCACCAAATACTTTTGATTTAATCGCATTTAACGACGAACCCTTAGCCTCAATCCAATTATTTGTACCTTTTTTCTTAGTATAATATTTGTCACCTTCTTTTTTATAGTCGTATGACCCATCATAATCAGTAACAACTTGTTCATTAATTAATCCCATAATTTCTTTCATACGAGATATTTCTGATAAGATATTCTTATTCATTGCACTTTTTTTTTATAAATAGTTGTTTTATAAAAAAAGAATATTTATAATTGTAATGTTCTTTGAAAATATGGGGGTGTTTTTGGATTTGACTAGTGCTATCGGTCACAGAGTGCACGTAGTGAGAGGATACCTATCACTTTAATCCACGGTTTCAAAACACAAATGGCGAAGTAATCGCAAACCTTCAGTCTGTCGGTTTAGTCCGTACTGAAGAGGTCTACGTAGCCTAAGGCTCCGTTTACCGCGGGTCGGTCAGGACATATACCTATGAACAGAAGTCCGTTGTTGTGGTAGACAAATGACTAAACCCAAAATTGAGTCATACATCTATTGGTGGTGGAGGATGTAAAAATTCAATCATCTATTTCGGGTCATTGTGAATAATGGCGACCTAAACGTGTAGTACTCTCTGTCAGGAGTATGTAGGACCCGCGTTCGAGTCGCGGCACCTCCACTAAAAAAATTCTCCGATTGTTTTGGCGGTCGGAGAATTTTTATTATATTTGTACTGTAATCATCACATAAACATCACCACCATGACTAACTCAGAAGTAATCGAAAAAGTACAGAACTACGAAGGAACCAACAACTTCATGAACTCTTTGAAGAAGGGTTATGAAAAGTATGGTCGTTTGACTGAAAACCAAATTTCAGCGGCCGTTCGTACCATTGAAGGAATGCGTCGTCGTGAGCAGTCACAAAAACCTATGAACATCAAGTTGGTAGGTGATACCATCAAAATCGGTCGTAAGATTGCTTTGGGTATCAAAGAGGAATACAACTTGGATTTCCACCCCATCTTGATTGATGTGACCGCGGTAACCGCAATGACTGACCGAGCACTCCGAGTCAAAGGAAAACTCACCAAAGAAAACGGAGGTATCTGCCGTTGTTGCGCAAAGACCCTCACCGATGAGATGTCACAAATCACCGGTATCGGTCCCGTATGTGCAAAGTACGTAGGTGTAGAACACCCCAAGACCAAGGCAGATGTAGAAAAGTTCAAAGAAGATATGTCAAATAAAATTGACGAAATTGGTGAGTTTGAGTTTTGGATTCCCAAAAGAGCTGTCATCAAGTGGGACGGAATGGGAGGTGTTATGTTGAAGATGTGAAATAGGGGGGTATCCCTCTATTTTATTTTTATTAACTTTTAAGATATTTATTGTAATAAACTATAAAATTTATTTATTATGACAGAACAAATTAAAAGTTTAATCAGACACGCTTTAACAGCGATTGGGACCTTGTTAGTATTAACAGGTCTAAACCAATTTTTACCGTTAGTTGACTACTTAACGGATAACTTAGACTCCACATTTGCGGCGATTGAGGTACTCATAGGTGTTGGTGTGGCCGTTGTAGGATTCTTACGGAACAAAGAGCGTTTCACCGAAAGAACCACTTAATTAAAACAGATAAAAAACCCCCGACCAAAAATCGGGGGTTTTTCTTTGACATATAAAATAAATTATTTTATTATTAACAAAAAACTATTATGAATAATGTCTTAGTATTAAATGCGGACTTTTCACCATTAAACATAACTTCCCTCCAAAGAGGGTTTGTTTTGGTGGATAAAGGTAAAGCGGAAATAGTAAAGAAAGGAGAAAAAGACATAATAACAACAATAGGTAATTTTGTTAGACCGGTTATTATTAGATTATTAAATTATATTAAATTTAGACCCACAAACTTAAAGGTTAGTAGAAAAAGAATTTTTAAACGAGATAAATCTACTTGTCAATATTGTGGTTCTAAAAAACATTTAACTATAGACCACGTTATTCCACGGTCTAGAGGTGGTGGTAATACATGGACTAACTTAGTCACTTGTTGTTCGGGATGTAATGTTTATAAAGGAAATAAGACACCAAAAGAGGCGGGTATGAAACTTATGTCACGCCCATATGAGCCATCCATATTTTCCTCTGTTTTGTATGAAGAAGCCGAGGATATATGGACAGATTTTAAAAATTCATTTAAATCTTATTAAACATTTTCAACTATTTATAGGTATAAGTTCCTAAATAAACGTAAAACCTATAAATTAATGATTTTTAAATACTTAAAACAAACACTCAGTGTTTTATTATTACTTCCTGTACTCTTTTTTAGTTCAGAAGTAAAATCACAGTGCGATGTTTTTATAGAACCTGGCTCTGTAAATGTAATAGACAACGGTAGTGGTGTAAAGTTTGAGTTTCAAATAACAAATAACTCAGGTGTAGATTGGTATGGTGATGATTTAAAGTTATTTTGGTCACTCAATTCAAGTGCTCCTATATGGAACATAGACTACTCCAATAATACCTCGTCACAACCTATTGCCAATGGTGAAACACGAACAATTAAAACTCCATGGTTTGATTTTCCTAATCTACCCTCTTGGTTTCCTGAGGACCCAGGACCAGGTGGTGCTTTGGATGATAACTGGGTGGAGGCTTATGAATGGCCGTATTGGTCGGTAACTCCTGCAGGTTTTGACGGTACTTGGTCACAATTTAACCTTAGATTAGGTAGTTGTGGATTGGCGGATGGTGCATGGGTATATAACTCAGACGGTACACCATACTACGGACCATTTGATAGTGAATGTCCTGATGTTAATAATGACGCATTATGTGATTGTGATGTGGATTTTATTGGGTTTGACCCTGTAACTTATGACGCTAGTGTTGCCGTTATCTCTCATTGGAATTGTGGTACCTCGTTAAATAACGGTGGTCTCTCATCTGAAATGGATTATGTCAATATGATTCAAATAGGTGCACACGTAACTGGTTGGGATTATCAGTGGGGGTGTACTGCTGCCGAGTATCATTTAGGTTGGACTTGGGATAATCCTGTTTCATTTAACGAGTATTATGCAGGTGACACAATAAATTATAATTTGTTTTCCGATGACTCATCCTATGATGATTGTTTTCAAGAAATATTAGAAAGTGATACTTTAAGTTCATGTTTAGAGATTGTTTTATGGCAAATTAATTATTCTGAAACTGCGATTGTTGGTGAAATAGATGGTGGTTGGGCGGCAACATGTGGTACTTGTAGTAACCAAACGCAGTTCTATCCCGATATGTCTATGGGGTTAAACTCAATAAATGTATGTGAGTCACCTCCCCCTTTATACCCAGGTTGTATTGACCCTGAAGCTGAAAACTATGATGAAACAGCGGATTTTGATGACGGTACTTGTACCTACCCACCTGTGTTTGGATGTCAAGACCCTATTGCTTGTAACTATAATAATCTAGCAACTGAAAGTGATGGTTCTTGTGTGTATTGTGACACACCTAATGGTGAGGAACTGTGTAATGAATACCACGGAGAGGGAAGTAATTATTGGGAGTTTTATAGTAATATATTTGACTGTCAGGAGATAACCTCACCAGATGCTGCTCCATATATTGGTGCTTCGGTAACGACTCAATGTATTGATGGTGAACCTAATAACATATATAATATTTTAGTTATAAATCCTGATACGGGTAACTATAACTCAACAGATACTTTGTTTAACTATTGTATTGAAGTACCTGAATTAGGTCTTGATAGTTGTTTAAATGGTTATCAAATAGGTAATAGTTGGATTGAGCCTGGAGGTGGTCAACTAATATGGTCAGGAGTAGAAATACCTATATCAATTACTGAAATAACTTTAAATGTATATAACACCGAAGATGAGTTAGATTCTTTTTTAAGTAATAATACTTTAGTATTTCAAAACATTATTCAAAACCCTGATATATGTCCTGTTTTAGGGTGTACTGACCCTATAGCTGAAAACTACAATCCTTCAGCGACAGAAGATGATGGTAGTTGTGAATATATGGTCGATTTATCATTAGATAGTATAACTGTAAACGAATACTGTGACGGATTTACTCCATATTGGATTCCTACAATACATCTTAACAATTTAACTAATCCTGCAATAAACGAATACTGTATTAAAGTTCAAGTCTTAGGACAAACAAATGATACCATTTGTTTTAATGCGATGGGCACAACAATAAATTCATTCGGTGATATTTCATTAGAATGGCCCGAACCGATTTATTCATATGGTACTGTTAGCATTCATGTTTTAGATGTTAATGGTGAAAGTCCTAACTCATGGGAAAATTTCGGAGAAGATGATAATATAAGTAATAATACGTTAGTTTTATCTATAAATGGACCAAGTATTAACTGCGATGTGTTAGGTTGTATAGACCCTGAAGCAAACAACTTTGACTTTGGGGCTAATGTGGATGATGGGTCTTGTACTTATGATATTACAGAATTAACATATGTTGGTGCTGAATGTTTTGTGGATTGTGATGTGGACGGACCTTATTGGTATGTAATCACAACTTGGACAAATACAGGAAATGTTGAAGTAACTAATTTTTGTGCTGAATGGGACGTAACAGGGGGACAGGGTGATGATATAGTATGTTTTGATGGAAGTTTATTACCAGGTGATACAACAACTCTTCAATATGGTCCTTATACCCTTGATGTAGGTCTTATAGCATGGGCTTATGTGACAGAAATAAATGGAGTCACATTTGACCCCCCATTAGAAAATTATGAAACTTTATATTGCTTCGGTGAAGCACAAGCAAGTTGTGTTTATGGTTGTATGGATGATACGGCTAATAACTATAATCCCGATGCGGATTTTGATGATGGTTCTTGTACTTATGATGTCTTAGGTTGTACTGACCCTGACGCTGAAAATTACAACCCTGACGCCAATATAGATGATGGTAGTTGTCAAATAGGTGGTTGTACAATAGAACAAGCATGTAACTACAATCCTGACGCAACATATAATGATGGTAGTTGTGATTTTGAAAGTTGTGTTGGATGTACTGACCCTGAAGCTATAAACTATGACCCTGTCGCAACGGAGGACGATGGTAGTTGTATTTATCCTATTTATGGATGTACTGACCCCGAAGCATTTAACTACGACCCATTAGCTAATACTGATGACGGTAGTTGTATAGATGTTGTTATCGGTTGTATGATACCCGAAGCCATCAACTTTAATCCTTTAGCAAATACACAATGTACTCCAATAGATGAGTGTTGTATATTCCCTGAAGGTTGTACAGACCCTGAGGCTAATAACTACGACCCTAAC
>Ga0208162_1000079_pt1 | contig 46031 bp, 44 predicted proteins | sample CB_VirMetaG_4_FD_184539 | JGI IMG/M metagenome (GOLD analysis project Ga0208162, IMG submission 184539) | Freshwater to marine saline gradient viral communities from Chesapeake Bay - CB_1508_1M Viral MetaG (SPAdes) (version 4) | ecosystem: Environmental > Aquatic > Marine > Coastal | place: USA... | reverse complement strand
CATACAATATATTTGTAGGTAGAGTAATATATTTGTTTGTAATGTCGGATGATGTTAATTGATATTCATAATAGACGCGAATAGTTGCGTCGTGATGAAACTCCTGATACAACTGAATGGCATCATCGATCTTATCTTCTATTTGATCTTCGTCTACATTGACTTCGATAACTGGTTCGCCCAGTCTTCGAAGACAAAATTCGATCAGATCAGCGCGAGATGAAACTACTGCCATTTTATGCTCCGTTCAGCAATGTACCAGCAGAGTCGTAAATTCCGATACCATTGAAACCATCAACTTGATCTGCGTTGAGGTTTGATACTTTAGTTGTTGACGCGACAGTAAACGGTGCCGTCCCTGTCGTATTACTGAAATTGACAGTTGCGCCAGAAGCAGCAGTGAATGTTGTGCCGCTGTTAAATGTTAACGTACCGCTAGTGTAGTTATCTGTAGCACCGCTGCTAAGAAACAACGGAGCATTTGAATCAATTTGACCTTGTACCTTCGCTGAATCATACGACTCAACTGTGGCAAAAGAAAGTACACCAGATCCATTGGTGGTGATAAACTGATTAATCGCCCCATCAGCAGTGGGATAAGTTAATCCATTTAAAACTGCACCATTCGACGCAGTCAAAGTAGTAGAGAACGTCTTTGCACCAGTAATAGTTTGAGTAGTGCCAAGAGTTACATAAGAACTTGCTAAGGATGATGAAAGATTGGCAACATCAGAATCTAATGCCTGAAAGTTTGAGTCCAACTCTTGTAGAGTTAGAGCAGAACCTTTTGTTAAACGTAGAGTGAGATCGGCCATACCATCATATCCTCAGGCAAATTAAGGGGAAGGATATCCTTCCCCCTATGTGGAACCTTCATATTGCGAGACCAAACTGAGAATCAGTTTGGTGCTTCGTACGTCAGTGAAGAAATACTAATTGTGTCGCCAGCACCGATAGAAGTAGATGACAAGATAATGTCACCGCCACCACCAGTAGCAGTTACGGAACCAGTGAAGCAAGAGTCGCCAGCACCGGAGAAAACAGTAAACTTAGTTACAGTACCTGCTTTGCAGTTAGTATCGTCAGTGATTGAAGCAGCAGTAGCAATACCGTTAGCAGCAGCACCGAAGGCAGTTGCACTGAAAGTAAGTGAAGCAACTACTGAATCGCTCTGACCACCGTTCTGAAACTTAATAGAACCAGCACCGCCAGCGTCAATCAGATCAACGACATAGTCCGCAATACCATTGCGAACATCAGTTGGGTGAGTAACAGCCATTTTTATCTCCTTTTAGGATGTTATTACTTTTGTTTTTCCAATTCGCGCAACTTATCGTCGGCAACAAGTTTTGCGATTTGCTCTTTCGAGACTTTCGCGGTCACTTTCACCTCTTCACGAGTGCCATCCTTTCGGATAACAGTGGCAGTTCCCGTCAACTTTCCAAGACCAGTTTTAGTCTTAATACCCATTATTTATAATCCTCAATGATTTAAAAATTATTTAGTCACACTTTTAGACACAATTAATTTGCCTTCTAGTATTCTTTCAACATACGGTAATCCTGAATCAGGATCAGTATATTCAATTTCCACGTCATACACATACCTTCTCCTCGTTAGAGCATCAGTTTGTGTGTTAGATAGGATTATATCTACAATCCCGTCACTTGAAGGCGAAATAACTCTGGCATCAAAAGAAACTGCCTCAGAAGAATCAGCACCATAACTGCGATTAATTTTTCCTCTTACAGTCGTATTTGCCAAGTCTCTATAAGATGCATCTGCATTAAGAAGTCGCAAACGCCATCTAGCATCCGCTCCTTGGTCTACATATAAATCTTCGTATAACGCCATTTGTTATTCCAACTTCTACAATATTTGTATTTATACTTCAACTTGACCAAGAGGTCTTCTGATAGTAATAGTCGCCAATGGTGGTTTCTTAATTCTAAATGCTTTAACGAGTGGGACAACTTCTGTAAGTTCTGTTCTATCGGCAATACCTGTTACATTTGCTACGCCCACTTCATCAGCAGTTAGATCTGCTTCAATACTGATAACTGTTCTCTTGGTAACAGCATTAACAGTTGAAGGTTGTGCATCTATAACTGCTACGCCATTACTGTCTGGAACACCATTTGCTACGACTATAATTCTTTCTGCGACACCTGAAGCAGAAGATGTTCCTGCTTCTACAGATAATCCACCTTGGTCGTCGATCTCACGTTCTGCTACACCAGCAACTCCGGAAGCACCAACTTCAGCAGCAGTTAGATCTGCCTCAACAACTACAATTATCCTTTCAGCAGAGCATACTACTGTAGCATCTTGAGAAACAGCGGTGCCAGAACCAACTACGGTTCTTTCAGATACACCAGCAACAGTCGAGGATTGAGCAGCAGGAGTCGCATCAGTATCAACAACAGTTCTTTCTGCTACACCAGCAACATCAGATGCATCCGCTACCACCAAAGCAGCGTATTCTGTCACAACTTCACGTTCACCGTTACCAGTTACAGAAGAAACACCAACTTCAGCAGAAGTTAGATCTCCGTCTACTATTACGACCGTTCTTTCTGCTACGCCAGATACTAATGCGTCTTGCGCTTTTGGTGTTCCTGACGAATTCGAGACAATCTCTGGTACTACTTCTACTTGAGAATCGTTAGGTTGTAGCGAACCAGTTGCTATTATAACACGTTCCGCTACACCTGCGACAACGTTGTTGAGAGTAGGTCTTAGAGCATGCGTAGCAAGGTTATCATCAATCTCGCGTTCGGCAACACCAGCAACTCCGGAAGCACCAACTTCTGAAGCAGTTAGATCACCATCTACTATTACTATTGTTCTTTCTGCTACACCAGATACAACGGCATCCTGCGCCTGCATGGCACCTGTTGCATTAGAAGTTATTTCAGTAACAGCAGTTACAACTGACGCATCGGTAGTAAGAGCGACTGCTGATCTAATCTCGCGCTCTGCTGTACCAGAAACCACTACATCTTGAGCAGTAAGTGCGTTACCAGTATCATCGTCGATCTCGCGTTCTGCTACACCAGCGACTCCCGAAGCACCAACTTCAGCAGCAGTAAGATCTGCTTCGACAGATACAATAGAGCGTTCAGCGAGACCAACTATTAAGTTGTTTGCGGTTGGTTGTAAAGCAGCAGAAGTTAATCTTCCAATATTAGCAGTTACACTTATTGAAGAACTCTGTGCTTGTAAAGCATTACCAGCATTATCATCAATCTCACGTTCTGCTACACCAGCAACTCCAGAAGCACCAACCTCAGCAGCAGTTAGATCTGCTTCGACAGATACAATAGAGCGTTCAGCGAGACCAGAGACTACCGCATCTTGAGCAGTAAGTGCGTTACCAGTATCATCATCAATCTCACGTTCTGCCACACCTGCTACGCCAGAAGCACCAACCTCAGCAGCAGTAAGATCTGCTTCAATGCTGGTTACTGTTCTCTTGGCGACAGCATTAACGGTACAGGATTGAGCAGCAGGAGTGGTATCTACATCTACAATACGTCTTTCTGCTAGACCAGATACTACAGATGAAGAGGACTGTTGTAATGAACCCGATGCTTGTTTTGTTACTGCACCTACACCAGATACTACGTTGTTGACTGTTGGTTGTAATGCATGGGTGACACCATTATCTTCTACAATACGCTCTGCACCCAACGTCCTTAATACAACAGGGAATGTATCTAGAGCAGCAGAAATAACTCTTCCTATTTTAACATCAGCGACTACATCAGCATCCTGAGTAGCAAGAGTTCCTGTTACTGTTACAACTTCACGCTCACCATCACCCGTTACTGCTGATACACCAATTTCGTCAGCAGTTAAGTCTGAATTCGTGACTGGTATTATTCTTTCTGCGACACCATAAATATTATTGTTTGTAGTTGGTTGTAATGCATGAGTAACACCACCATCTTCAATAATGCGTGTAGATTGACCTACAACAGCGATATCTATGTTGTCATGAAGTTCTCCAGATCCAGTTATAACTCTCTCTGCTACACCAGAAACAATATTGTTGATGGTTGGTTTAAGTCCATCAGGAAGAGAAAGGAGAGGTCTTACAATAACTCTTTCAGCAACACCAGAAACAACTGCATCTTGGGTAGTAAGTGTATTACCACCTTGATCGTCAATTTCACGTTCAGAAGTACCAGAAACAGAAGAAGATTGTGCAGTCAAAGAACCAGAAGAATTTATGGTTCTTTCCGCAATACCAGCAACAAAATTGCTCGTAATTGGTTTCAGAGAAGCAGAAGCAATTCTACCATTATTACCAGATCCGGAAGCACTTGAAGACTGCGCCGCAGGTGTAGTATCTACATTGACAATACTTCGTTCAGAAACACCAGAGACTACATTGTTAGTAGTTGGTTGTAATGTGCCTTGAGCAGTTCTTTTAGTGTCTCCTGCACCAGTAACAACGCTGTCTGGTGTTGCTTGTAATGTACCAGACGAATTAATCTCTCTTTCTGCTGTACCAGTAACAGCAACGTCTTGAGAAACTAGAACGCCAGTACCATTTCGAGTTACGGCACCAGATCCAGAAATAGTTGCATTTTGTGCTTTCGGTGCACCAGTACCATTGCTGGTAATAACCGTGGTGCCAGATGCAGAAGATTCTTGAGCAGCAAGAGTAGCATCCTGATCAACAATTATTCTTTCTGCTACGCCGTCAACTCCATGAAAGTCGTCAATTTCAGAATGCACATGGGTTAGGTTAGCGAGTAATGTTACAACTGAACGTTCGCCGTCACCAGCAACGGTTACGATGTTAGAAGGGAGATCGTGTAGACTTGCTTCTAGAGCATTAACTGTTCTTTCAACTACTGCGGAAACAGTCGCATCTTGTGCTTGTACCGCACCTGAACCCTTTTTAGTTATTTCAACAGTAGCATTTACTGATGCTTCTTGTGCAACTAATTCAACGACAAGTCTATGCTCGCCGCCTACATATCCAGGGTCGTGATACGTGTCTACAACGTATGGGATAAACTGTGCTGATGATGCCAAGGTTCAACCTTCTTATAGTTGTTATTATCAGTACAACTACTATTTAGGCAGTTTCGATTTCCTCGAGAGTCATTTCTGCCATTTTTCCACCGCTTTCATCTGGCATAAACATAAATCCTAATGTCATTCTCCAGCAATCAGTATAAGCGCAATGGTATAGCACCTTGTCTGGTTCGTCATATGAACCATAATAACTATATTTGCACTGCCATCCTGGAACATCAGGAATAGTAACCCTTTCTTTAGTTATTGGATCGACGTGTTTCCAATATCCTTGACCTTTTTCTGACCAAGTGAATATAATATTATATCCATGAGCATTTGCATTATTATGCCAAGCAATGGATCCTCCTGGCGGATAAAGAAGAGAAAGTGCTGTATTATGCGGTGCTATTATCTCTACCATTTTTTTCTCTACTTCTTGATATTTCGCTTCTACATCGATCCAAAGATCAAGGTTTTCGGTTTTCCAGTGTCCGAATTGTAAATCAACTCCGCATGCTTTTTCAGGGTATCCTTCATGAGCTCTCCCTCGATACATTATTTTTTCAAGGTACTCATCCGAAACACCTTCTTTTTCTCCATTTTCTAATTGAGAAAGAGAAGGCACTAGTTGGTTATAACTCTTACTTACTTCTTTTACAAAAGTTTCAAATTCTGCTAAACATTTAATAACTTCAGGGTTTCTTATGACAGCATGGTTGACGCAATTCTTAAGAAATGGTAAATAACTCATAATTTAACTCACTCTAACATATAATGTGTATGTTTCAATATTTGCAGGAGTAGCAATAAGGGTGGCACCAGCAAACTGAGTAGCATATGTTCTAACTCCTGCAAATTGTGCTACTCCAGTAAAACTCTGTGGTTGAGGTCCAGTGAAATTCTGTGGTTGAGGTCCAGTGAAATTCTGTGGTTGAGGTCCAACAAAGTTTTGCGGTTGGGGTCCAGTGAAACTCTGTGGTTGAGGTCCAGTAAAATTAGCATCTCTAACGCCACTAAAAGATACATTTCTGACGCCAGAAAAGTTAACATCTCTGACACCACCAAAGTTAACATTTCTGATGCCAAGGAAGTTAACATCTCTGACACCACCAAAGTTAACATTTCTGACGCCAAGGAAGTTAACAATTGAGACACCAAGGAAATTCGCTGGTTGAGGTCCAGTAAAGTTTGTTGGTTGGGGTCCAACAAAGTTTATACCTGCAGGTCCAACAAAGTTTGCTGGTTGGGGTCCAGCAAAGTTTGCTGGTTGGGGTCCAACAAAGTTTGTAGGTGCGGGTCCAACATAGTTTACATTAACAAAACCAGCATAATTCGCAGGGACAGTTCTGACACCAGCATAGTTTACTGGTTGAGGTCCAGCAAAATTTGCTGGTTGAGTTACAGGTCTAGTTCCTGCCCAATACCCTGTACCAGAAAATTGATTGATAGGGGAGTCTGGTCCATATCCAGCGTCATTGAGAGGACCAGCATAATTTCCTGTAAAATATTGGTAGCTACTGGTATAGAATCCTACATAGGGGTTTCTATATCCACCAAATGCAGGCAATACTCGTCTGGTCCCAACCCACTGAAATTGCCTATCTCCACCATAAATGGCAACACCACCTGCAAAAGTTCCAGGTTGAGCTACAGATCTAGTGCCAGCAAAGTTTACAGTTACAACTCCAGCAAAATTTCCAGGTTGAGATGCAGTGCCTGCAAAGTTTGCTGGTTGAGGTCCAACATAGTTTACATTAACAAAACCAGCAAAGTTAACATTTCTGACACCAAGGTAATTTATAGTTCTTACGCCAAGGTAGTTAACATCTCTGACGCCAAGGTAGTTAACATCTCTGACGCCACCAAAGTTAACATTTCTGACGCCACCATAGTTGGTTGGTGTCGGTCCAGCAAAGTTTGCTGGTTGAGGTCCAGTAAAGTTTGCTGGTTGGGGTCCAACAAAGTTTATTGGTTGAGGTCCAACGAAATTATTTGGTTGAGGTCCAACGAAATTAGCTGGTTGCGGTCCAGTGAAATTCGCTGCTCGAGGACCACTAAAAGATACATCTCTGACACCACCAAAGTTAACATTTCTGATGCCAAGGAAGTTAACATCTCTGACACCACCAAAGTTAACATTTCTGACGCCAAGGAAGTTAACATCTCTGACACCGCTGTAATTTTGAGGTCCAGTATACTGAGAGGAATAACTTCTATCACCAGCATAGTTCTGAGATGCAGTAGTATATCGAGTATCTACCGCTGTACCACGTGCTTCCCAAGTCCCTGTAGCGACAGGAGCACCTTGCGCTGACGAACGTAGTTCATATGTTCCGACATCTCCGTGAACGAAATGTCTGCTTAGGATTTGACCGAATGTTGTGGATTGTTCGGTATCAGACATCGCCTCAAGACCGCCGTCATAGGCAGCAAGAGGATATGCGCCATAACTACCACGTTTAATGTGTATGGCATTACACTTAGTTGGCGCTGTGCCTGTTTGTCTTTCCCAAATAGTGTAGTTAGTTACTGTGCCATCAGTGGTAGTATCTGAAAAAATATTTGTTAGATGAGCAGACCAATCTCCACTAGGTGCTGAAGAGGCAAGTCTATATGAACCAGGATATTCATTACTTACTAATATAGACCTCAGTGCATGTGAAAGATCATGCATTTGGTCATTATCAAAGTCATGAATTTGTGCAGAAGTTTCATATACTGGGCGACGAAAATTAACAGTATCGTCTAGAGTTATACTAGCACTTCCAGAACGTTGGTACAAGGTAGTGGTTGTAGAACCAATGCTAAGAGAAGATCCAGGATGAGTACCTACTGGCTCATTATAAAAAGTGTTGGTAAAAGAACCAATCGCCGTATCATTAGAAACTGAAGAAGATCTAAGTGTACCACCATGATCTGCTGTTCCTGCTAGATGGACTCCTGCCTTGAACGCCAAATAGTTTTCATTGGTAGCAGTCGCTCTCTGGAGATTACCAGAAGCGTCTTTTTGGACTATAGGTAGTTCGTATGGTTTTGCCATGACTATCTGCTATACTGATGAATTTATTAATCTATTTATACAGAAGAAGGTTGATAGACTTCTCTATCAGCTTGGCATGATCGATGGAAGACAACAACGTCATCAGTAAGAGGTTCTTTAGTTCGATCAGTTAATGCCCAATAATTCCACCGATAATCTTTTTCAAACGTGGAAACCTTTACATCCTTCCACTCTGGCATCTTTTCTGTCATCCACCAAAGAGTAAACTGGTCCCATACATGATTCTCGTGGGGATAGTTATGTGTATCCCAGTTTCCTGCTTCGTCTGTGGGCCACCATTCTTTTGCTTGTTGCTTCACAAATAAATCAAACCAGTATTGCATAAACTGCATTACACGAGGTTTAGAACTATTATAAAGGCAGCAAGCACCGCAAAGTTTGAACTCTCCTCCTGGGAAATCTCCTCCATTAAACATGTACATTCTTTCTGGAGTTATTTGCGGGAATAGTACATCATTGTCTCCAAGTTCATCAAAAACCGTTTCAATCCCAGGACCAATAATATTCATATCGGCGTCCATGTAAAACGTTTTATCGAAGGGAGATCTAGCCATCCCCCACATTTTAGTTCTTCGATGACTTGGACCGATTAATAAATGATCTGCTATTTTTTCCCTACCGTCAAGAAATTTCTCTTCAGTAACAAAACAAATTTTTGCTTCAGGATACCAATCTTTTATTTCTTCCATGAGCATGCATGCCCAAGGATAATAGTAGTATTCATTTGAAGCAACAATCAAATATCCATTATTCACTTTTTACAACCGCAATACCAAGTTCTTCCATCATTATTAATTGAGCATAGAGATTCATCTCTACTACGTTCTTTGCCCGTCTAAGTTTAGACTTCAATTCTTTATTCTCAGTATTCTTTATTTGATCAATTTCTAAAATTTTAATTTTAGCATCAAATAGTTGTTCAAGTTCTCTTGCCTGTTCTTCTGCTTTTTTACGTTGAGCATGAATTTCTGCTTCTTTTTCTTTTCTTTCTTTTCTTTCAGCAGTATTTTTATCTATTTGTTCGACAGAAACCTGTGAGATAAGTTCCTCCCAATCAGGATTAATGCTTTCATTCTGGTCGAACTTGCGAACAGTTACTACTTGGTTTATGTTGCGCCCTTCATCATCAGTGATAACTAAAATCGCTTCAGCGATTTCTTTCTCATCATTGTGCCAAAAAGCATTATCTAACCATTTTCTTGTTGCCATCATAATCTCCTATGATAAAATTATTATACACCTACTCTTACATATAAGGTATAAGTTTCAATGTCTGCACTAACTGCAACCAAAGTTTCTCCTGTGTATTGGGCACTATATTGTGCAGAAAATTGACTAGTGAAATTACCAGTATATTGTCCTGAATAGTAACCAATAAAGTTCTGGGTGATAGTACCTGCGAAATTTCCTGGTTGTGGACCTGCAAAATTACCAGGAACAATAACTGTGCCTGAGAAATTTCCAGGAACAACTCTTGTTCCTGAGTAGTTCGTAGGAGAACTAAAATTCCCTGGCCTGACACCAGAAAAGTTTGTTGGTTGTGGTCCTAAAAAGTTTGAAGGAACACTTCCGCCAAAGTTCGTAGAATAAGTTCTACTACCAGAAAAACTCCTAACGCCTGAAAAATTCCTAATTCCTGAAAAATTTCTTGTACCAGACCAATACCCTATACCAGAAAATTGATTGATAGGGGAGTCTGGTCCATATCCAGCGTCATTGAGAGGACCAGCATAATTTGCTGACCAATATTGATAAGAAGAAGTATAGAATCCTACAAAGGGGTTTCTATATCCACCAAATGCAGGCAATACTGATCTGGTCCCAGCCCACTCAAATTGTCTATCTCCGCCATAAATGGCAACACCACCTGTATAGTTCGCTGGAGCAGAGGCGAAGTTGATAGGAAGAGAGACAAAGTTACTAGGAGCAGTGTAACTTGTAGAATAAGTTCTACTTCCAGAAAAATTTGCTGCTCTAGCACCAGAAAAATTAACTTGGGCAACACCAGAGAAATTTGAACTTCTAGTACCGCTATAAGTTGCAACACCAGTAAAACTTCCTGTACCGCCAACGAAGTTTGCTGGTTGTGGACCAACAAAGTTTGCTGGTTGTGTCCCAGAAAAGTTTCCTGGTTGTGGCCCAGAAAAGTTTCCTGGTTGTGAACCTGCAAAATTCGATGCTACTGTGCCCGTAAACTGTGCTGTTACAACACCAGCAAAATTTCCAGGTTGGGGAACAACTCTAGTTCCTGCCCAATATCCAACACCAGAAAATTGATTGATAGGGGAGTCTGGTCCATATCCAGCGTCATTGAGAGGACCAGCATAATTTCCTGTAAAATATTGGTAGCTACTGGTATAGAATCCTACAAAGGGGTTTCTATATCCACCAAATGCAGGCAATACTGATCTGGTCCCAACCCACTGAAATTGTCTATCTCCACCATAAATGGCAACACCACCTACGAAATTTCCAGGTTGTGTGACATCTCTAACTCCAGAAAAGTTTGCTGGTTGAGGTCCAGAAAACTGTGCTGGCACAGGCGAAACAGAACTTACAGTTCTAACACCAGAGAAAGTTGCGTCTCTAACGCCAGCAAAGTTTACAGTTCGAACACCACTAAAGTTTACATCTCTAACACCAGAATATTCTGTAGTGCCACCTACAGTCCTTGTTCCTGCAAAGTTTGCTGGTTGTGCTCTAGTACCTGAAAAGTTTACAGTTCGAACACCACTAAAATTTGCTGGAGTAACTGTTGTAGAATACCCAACATATACACCAGTAAATTGACTAGAAAAAGTGCCTGTAAACTGAGGACCAGAAAAATATGCACTGGTATATTGAAGATTTTGTGTTGTGTACCGAGTGTCTACTGCTGTACCGCGTGCTTCCCAAGTTCCAGAAGCAGTTGGCGCACCTTGAGCAGATGTTCTCAATTGACACTCGCCAATACCACCTTTTTCAAACCCATATTTGATCATAGAGGCAGCAAGTATTGATGTTTCGCTATCTGTCGACTCTTGAAAATTAATCCCACCGTTATGTTTTAACGGATTTATTGTCTCAGTTAAACTAGAAGATTCTTTTCTCCAGATACTATAAGTTTCAGTTGGACCGCCAGAGGATTTTGTATCAGTGTATATGTTTGGAAGCCAAATTTGCCAACCAGTAGCAGGTGGGTTTTTCGAAAGTCTAAAAGATCCAGGGAATTCATTGGAAACGGATTGCTCTGCTATTCTTATACTGAGTGTCTCGAAAGAAGCAGAATCCATTACATACAGATCGCCATCGCTATCAGTCGCGACTACGTCTACAGTTGAACTGTTCCAAGGCAAATCATCAACAGAGTCTAGCATTTGTCTGAGAGGATATGAAACAGATCCTATAGACAATGAAGATGCTGGGTGTGTTCCGACTGGTTGATTATAGAATGTGTTTGTAAATTGTGCAGGACCAACATCTGAATCTAAAGCAGTGTTTGTGGTTGTTAAAGATCCACTGTATCGCGCACCTGCTGAATCATATTGTGAAACTATTTTGAGACATCCAAGTTCAGAAAGAACTAGTTCTTCTGCGGATGTTAATTGTTTCAAGTCGCCATTAGAATTTAGTAGTTTTAATGGGACTGTACTAAAAGCAGTCATGTCCAGTCCTTACGGCAATGGATTCAGTAATATACCATTACGGTCGTACACATTTGGTATTCTACTATTAATATCTGATAATGCGCCGTCTACTGTTTTTGTTGTAGTGATTGGCGAACCAGTGCCACTTGAAGGCATTGTAATACTACCTGCAACCGTAACATTCGCGCCAGAAAATGTCATTGCAGTAGTTGTGCCAGATTTTAGGATCAAATTACCAGAAGTATTTGTAAAAGCAGCAAATTGAGTACCAGCATCTTTTAAGAAAACATCACCGCCATCAGCATCTAATGCAATATCACCAGAAACATCTAAGGTGTAGTTTCCTGTGACCGCAACGGTATTAGTTGCGCCCATGGTATGTTGAATACGAGTAGTGCCAGCGTCCTTGAAGAAGATATCTGCACCATCAGCATCTAACGTAATATCGCCAGGAATATCAAACGTCAAACTACCAGCACTTTGCGTATGTGTTACATTACTAGGATATGTTACTGAGTAATCAGCATTGTCTGCAAGAGTGTGCGTTACTTGATCAGCACCTGCGCCATTTTTGAATACGATGTCGTTTCCGTCCGCATCCAGTGTAATATCACCAGATATGTCAAATATAAGATCACCTGTACGTGATATCGTACCATTTGTAGCAAATTGATAGTTTGTGGTTCCACCGTCTTTCAGGTATACATCACCACCATCCGCATCAAGTGTAATATCTCCCGAAACATCAAGTATGGCATCTCCAGTATGAGTGATGGTATCAGTATCAATGTCCCAACTCTTGGTTCCAGCATTTGTATTGAGGACAAAAGATTGATAAGCATTTATTGTGAAATCGCCTGCTGTATTAGTAATACTAGCAGCGGTTCCTGTAATCGTCATATTAGGAGCAGCATCAGCGTTTAATCTAAATCGCTCAGTCGTTCCATCTTTAAATATAAAGTCGTCACCGTTAGCATCAAGAGTGATGTCGCCGGAAACATCATATGTTAAGTTTCCTGTTACAGTCGCAGTGTTAGTTCCTGCTGGGTCTAAGGAGTAGACTATAGCATTTGCGCCATCATCTTTAAGAGAAAGAGAACCAGTGCTAGTATCAATGACAACATTTCCGGCAACGTCAACGGTGTAGTTTCCGTTTACTGTTACAGTGTTAGTTGCGCCGAGAGAATGTTTAACTCTAGATACTGTAGCAACTTGCATGTCAATGTCAGCACCACCTGCATCAAGAGTAATATCTCCGGCGACGTCAACAGTTAAATTACCCGTCGGAACATCTATCTCTTGATTCGCTCCCATTTGAAAATCGAAACGAATGGCACTATCATCTTTGAAAGTAATATTAGCACCGCCAGCATCAATGATAACATCATTTACTGCGTCTAAAAAGATATTATGCCCTGCTCTGAGTTCAATTCTTTGACCTCCAGATTGCGCAGTGCTAATCAATAAACGATTTTGAGTTTCAGTAGGATCGCCAGTAGGATACAAAATCTCACCAGAGGAAGCATCGAACACTCGTTCAATCTCGTTGATAGCGTCAGTTACAGTCTTATATGCTGTATTGGTATCTGCCTTAAAATTACCGCCACCGACTCCATGAAGGTCGCTGTCTAATTCATTGAGAGCATCAACTATGGTATTAGCAGTAAAATCGCCCAACCCATTTAGTGAAAGAGTTCCGCCTGGACCAATAGCAGAATCCAAATATTTCATATCTGAATCATGGATATCGCCAAAATGATTCAGGTCTTGGATTAACTGCTGAAAAGTATCCGTAGTTTGGAACAAAGGATGAGCGCTGTCGTGGAATCTTACTGTCATTTTACTTGTTCTCTAGTAATTCTTTAACCATTTGTTTCAGTTGAGTTATTTCATTCTTTAAAGAAGCGACCTCAGAATACACTTCTTGTTGCTCTTTTTTATTCTGCAAGTGAAGTTTTTTTGTTTCCCTTGCTCTTTTTATCTCTTCTTCGCTTGTATTTATAATCGCTCCAGTAGTCATGTCGCGATACAAACTAGGTGATCCTTCTACTTTTATATACATTAGATAAGAGCAATTGCCTTAATGTCACGAAGAATCGGAATTTCACAAGTATTTGTTGATTTAAACACAATCTTCAACTGGAATTGTATGAAATCATTAAGAGATCCGTCGAGTCCACCAATCAAGTATTGGTATTCTTGGAAAGAAACATCCAAATCATCGAACCCATAATTAGCATCAGGAGGATTATTATCAGCATCTACCCTAATAAAAGAAGCGTTGTAGATGTCTTCGTCGGATCCAGACACAACTCTGTAGTATAATTCAAAATCAGCTGATGGTGGTTTATGCATATTCAATATAACTTTCAATCCATTTGCTGCTTGAGTCAGTGTTATTGGTTTCGTCAAATGCTTAGATGGCGTTGTTCCAAGAATTGGGTGAGTTTCTGGGACAAAGTCAGAAGGAGCATTGTTAACTAGATCATTCCTGGAAGCAGAATCAACTGCCTGGTTATCAATAATATAATTTATAGTTTCTGCACCGACCTGCTGTATGTCAATGATTGGAGTAATGTCAGAAACATATCCAGACGAAACCGCAGCAGCTGCTTTTGGTCCACCAAACAAAGAAGATTGCGCAGATGACATATTTGCACTAATAACAATAGAAGGTGCACCAGAAAGAGAATTGACTTGTTGATCAGAGTTAGCATAATATCTTGGCGTATTAAAGAAAAACATTTCTTTATTACTTAATGGAATCATGCCACTAGAATTCGTTAATGGTGTTGCAGCATCGTCAACATTAAATCTTGGATCAGCAGTAGCAGTTGCTCCTATTCTTGAATGCGAAACGCCAGACACAAAAGAACCTTCATAGTTTAGATCAGTTTCAGTCAATAGAATATCTGTAGCAACAAGTGTAAATCGATCTATATTAAATGCTTTGTTTGTTCTTACAGAATCAGCGCCAAAAGATCCTCTGCTTGTAAACGTGCCGGATGGTAAAGAAACATAGTATCCATTAACATCAGCAGAATCTACCACGTTTGCAGAATTCATAATGTTTGCACCAGTAACGCCCAAATACGAAGCAGCAGAATCAAGTCCTGTCATTCGAACAACGTCACCAACTCCCAAATTATGATTCGGATGAGTCACTCTAAATCTAGTTAAATCGTCAGAATCAACTGACAAACTTGTGTTGAAGTTATGTTGATGCCTCTCAGGAATTTGATTGAAGAAATTCGCTTTCCCTGAACTCTTAAATTTGGCGGTGTGAATTCTATATGCCAAATCTTGGTTTTGTTTTGGAGTCCAAGTCGAACCGTTCTGTGACAAGAAAAGAGATCCGTTTGCTGGTTGCTTTGCAACTCTCTTATCTGTCCTTCCAAGAATCAAGTCGTATGTTGTTCCAACAAATGCTTGGTAATCGTCACATTCAGCAAGCAGAACTATTGCAAACTCTTGACCCGAAGGTAAGAAAACAGGTTCTTCAAACACAAAAGGTACAGGATTTGCAAGAACTTCTTCATAATCCTCTTTATCAGTAATACCATTTACAATTGCATATGCATCTGGAGCAGAAACATAAACACGATGTTGCTCGCTTGCAGGAGAATTCATAGGCGTTCCATCGCGAACACCTCGAATCTGCAATTGGATAGGTATTTGTGGTTTACTTGGCGCTGGGGCGCTTCTAAGAAACACGTCAACCTTTGTTACAAATACTCCAGGGACGTTTAATTGAGCATCTACTGAGAAAGTCTGGGCAAGTGGATCGTGTGCTCTCCATCTTGTTACTGTTCTTGTTTTTGCAGTCGTATGACTGGTTATTACATCTTCTGTTCCATGCTCCATAACAGTGACACGAGAAGTAATAATTTCTCTTTGTTTAATCTCTAACTTTCCTGTAGAATTAAATAAAGTTCTAGCAACAGAAAGCGCATCTTCTTCGTTATTTGCTGAAATGTCTAAGAGTTTCATTTCTCTTAGTCCAGTTCTGAACTTCCAACCTGCATAGTCATAAACTGCTGCTTGATTAGTGCCGTGAAGTTGAACACCCTTTCTTACTTTTGCTTGATAAGATCTTATTTCTTTTTGGAAATCAAATGTGGCAGAATTAGGAATAGGAACTGGTGCTGTATTCGGTAACCAAAAATCAAACCACAGATCTCCGCGAGCATCGCTTATTAATGTATTTGTTGTCACACCAGAAGTCGCTGGGTGTTTTTTCAAAGTAACATCTGCTGAAGGATGATTTACATGATGTAAACCACTACCAATTGCAGATTTATACTCTGTTTCTGTCATAGAAAGAACCCATTGCGAGACTGGTATGTCTGCAAAAAATGGCCAATATCGAGTATTTGGTCTTAAACCTTGTGCCCTACCAAATATTCTCTTTTGACGCATCCATGGAATACTAACAACTGAAAGTTTACGATCAGTTTCAGAAGATATTTCTGTGAAGTTATCTACAACAGTTTCTGTTCTCTTTTGCCTAATAAAATCAACTCGCCAAACTTCATTTACAGTATTAGTGAATTCACTAATCCTTCCATGCTTAACCCATGAAGTTCCTGTCCAAATACTTCTTTCTCTCCAATTACCAGTAGCAGTCCATTCCCCAGCGTACCTTGCATGGGTTCTAGTTGCAGAAGTTGTTATTGGAGCGAGAGGTCGAATAGTGTTTCTAAACACTGTTCTTGGTTCGCCTGAAATATATTTGTCAGGCAATCTCTTTGTGTCTGTCCATGCGTCTACAGATGGATTAATTTTAAGGAATCCTTCTCCTCTGAAGACATTAAATGGGTTGACGTTGTAATAACCGCGTTCCTCATAACTTCTACCATCAGACAACCAAGAAATAACTGGTTGTGACAAAGTTGAATCTAGAACTTCAGTGTAATCTAGCATCAACAAATCGCCCTTGCGGACAATGTTGCTGTTTGCTCCTCCAGCACGAGCACTATAAAGATTATCTGAATCGTATAATAGTTCTACCCATTCTGATGTAGATTTAGGTTGAACAGTCGATATCCTGGCGTCTAAAGTTTGAGTTATAAAAGTAGCATCGTCAATAAAAGTTGGACCAACAACAGAAGCAGTCATTGCCAGACCCTTTGTAAAATCGTCTACAAAAAATCCTGTTTTTGATCTTACTTGACCAGAACTATTAACTTCAACTAGATTTTGTGCTTCTTGCTCAATAAACGATAACGCGACGGTTTCCTCTACTCTCTCAACTCGAGCACGAAGATCATCAATGTCTCTCATTGTGAATCTTGGATATCGGTTTCTTCGAATGTCTATATCGCCGACATTTTTAGTATTACCGCCGAGCATAGTGCTGTAAAGAACCATCTCATTTGGTCTTTCTGAAGGAACAGTTGGTTGGACATGCTCTACGCCTTGATTAACTCGAATAACTGGCAGAAGTTTTTCTGCGTTATATGAGAGAACAATTGAATCTATCCTTTGATTATAGTATTGTACACCATGAGAGATTTGATCTCCATCTCTAGGAACCTCAAACCAGTTAGTCGTCGCCATGGTATCGCTCAATGGATCTAGTTTTGAGCGGAAGTCAAAGTAGTTATGCAGAGCGTATGATGTTCCTGTTGTCTTTGAAACATAAGTTGGAATATCACCGTAATCAAACCAAGTTGAATCTGCTAGGTTGTAGGAATTCGCAGAAAAATAATGTCCGGAAGCACCCCACTCAAAGTATCCTACTTTTGCTCTAACTGTTGTAGTTGTTGAACTGACACCAGCTGGAATAAGATTAGCAGGACCATAGTAATTGTCTCTTTGTCCACCATCAAATTCTAAACTAAACTTAACACTTGGACCAGTAGAGTCGGAATCATATGCCTCTAATAGTTCAACGCCGTCATACATGTTACTCAGTGCAGTTCCACCTTTCAAGGTAAATAAAAATCTATCGCCCACAGAGTCGTTAACTCTAGTTGCTGTGAACCAGTCTTCACGATAAGTCTTTGTTTTAGCAGCAAGACCGCCTGCACCAAGTCCCTTTTCTACATAAGCATATACAACATAGTTTGCTGAAGCGCCACCAGTCGTAGCAATTGAAGCATTTGCGGGGGATCCACCAGAACCACCAGTGATTGTGATAGAACCTGCTGCGATCTCATCAACTGTGTCAGTGTCAAGGTTTATAAAAGTCCATTGACCCTCATCAGAAAAATTCTCATCGTTACCAGTATTGATGCTAAGGACACCAGAACCGTTTGTAGTTGCATTAAATTGCCGTTGAACAGTGTATCGAACGTCGCTCACTGCTTTTGTTCTATACCCTGGAATTTCAAATAAAGAAGTATTGTTGTTTGGATCAACAACATATGTCTGATTATCTTCTTGGTGGACTCTTATTCCTTTACCAGTCGCAGAATCATGTTCTCCTATGAAGTTCACATTTCTAAAGTTCTGTCCGGACAACATTCTGATATCATAAAGGTGAATTCTATATCTGTCTGAATCAGCAAATCCAGTATTTCTAATGCTTTTAATTCTAGCATCACCCAAAATAGTTCCATCTGCTTTACTGAGGCGATGCTTTTTCTGAGCATCCATGTCACCGCCAGCATAAGCACCCAAGAAAGATGCACCTGCTGAATCTGCTCTTACTGATACATAATTTTTATATGAAATTGGTGTGAGCATACCTGAATCAGCAGTGAATGAAACAGGTTTTGCAACATCAATCTCAGCAGGAATTTGATGCTCTAGTCTATATCCGTCCAAATATGCTAATGGATTCTGTCCAAATTGATTTTTCCCAGGAATTATATAAGTGAGAGTTGCAGAATCTTTTTCATTAATTTCAATTTCAAAAGGATTAACAACAAAGCGTCCTGTAGTTTCTTGTTGCCTTCTTGCCAATCTCTTTTCGACTTGATTGAAACTATCAGTGCCCTCTTTAATTTGAATAATAATACCGTCACGAACTGTTGCAAATGGAAGAAAATCTAATTCATTTGCAATAGAACTTCTAGTTGTTAGTAACAAACGAATACGGTATCGATCAGCACCAGGAGAGGAAAGGTTAGGACGAGCACCTTGGTTATCATACAATGCCTCATCGTCAGCAACCGTTACAATATCCTGTACTACTTCAAAACCAACATCTGCATCAGCAAACGGAGTATATTTTGCTATAGCGATCTGTTGTTTTGGTGCAAATACAAAGTGCCCTTGCACAAAAAAATCAGCACCCTGTAAATAAAATAAGGTGCCCTCTCCCGTAACATCAGGTTCTCCTGGAAGTTTGGTTCTAACTGTTATGTCACCAAGTCCAGGCGAGGTTAGAACTTCTGCTTCATCAAACGTAAGATAGTCCGTTTGAACATCTGTTGACGTACCACTCTGCCCTGCATCAATGTATCTTCCGTAAATAGTAGGAAAATCACCGCCACTTGCTTGTTCTACGTGTTGGATAACAAACTTAAGACCGCCTGTCCCAGTTTTTGCGCTACCTGTCCAAGTTGTTCCAGGATACAAATCTGCATCATTGGGCAAATCCTCAAGGATAACGTACTGCATGTTAGAAACACCAGCACCAGAACTTTTTGGATTAACTGCTGCTCCGTCTAAAAATATATTTCTAGCAAAACGAGTTATCTGAGTCTGCAGGATAGTCTGTAGTTGAGTAAGTTCTCTTGCTTGCAATGCTCGACCACTGTTAAATAAAACTTTGTGGTATCCCGCACTATCAAGAAAATCGTCCTTGTATGTTGATGCAAACGTAGATGCGTTGAACTGCTGTGGCATTTGTTACCTTCCTTACAGGTCTATGACGATCTTAATATCTTCTGTTTGTTCGTCGTCACGAGTAATTGGAGATCTGTTATCTATGTATATAACCTCTCCAGAAAAATTATTCACTTCTGCTGGACGCAAATTAGGACCAGTTGTATTTGCTACTATTGCACATGTTCCAATCGAGGAACCAGACTGTAGAAAAGAAATATTATTGGTTGAGTCAAAAGCAGTAAAACCTGTTACTCTGGTTTGGTGAACATACGCTATTTCATTTGCCGCATCAAAGTAATCTAAAATTGCTTTTGCGCCAGACGTGCTTTGCTGCAACGTTTGGTCTCCTGTGATATTGGCAGCAAATCCAGCAGAACCAGAAACATAAAGTTTATGGTATGCTTGTGCTGTAGCAGAAGATACAGCAGAATCACCGATAACGCCAGTAAAAGATCCAAAATCAGCGGAGTCTTTAAGTGGATTCTTGATAATACCTATCTGTCTGAAATCGTTTACTACATTAAAGTCTCCAGAAACATTACCAGTTAATGTATTTGAAAACATGATTCCAGAAGAACTCAAACTAGAGATATGATTTCCTTGTAATCCTGAATCAAAAGTGATAAGCGGTCTCAATACTGCTCCGGATCCACCACCGCCAGTAACAGAAACATGGGCATGTTTATACCCTTCTCCAAAAGTAAAATACGGTGCATTCGCAGAATCTTTCATAACTATTTCGTAAACTTGTCCATTACTATTGACATTTGCGATTGCTTGTGCTGCTTCTACAATAGTTGTAGAACCAATACGTGGAATAGGAGTTATTGTAACAGTCGGGGCAGAAGTGTATCCAGTACCACCTGAATCAACGGCAACACCCAGAATCTGTCCTGTTTTTGCTGCTTTTTGTAGAGCAAGTTGTTGTGTTCTTGCAACAGATAAGTCTGATGCAAGAGGACCGCCTTCACTCGAGTCAAGTATTTTCTCAACTGGAATATAAGAGGAGGTCAAAAAATTTCTTGCTCGATTTGCGTCGACCGCAAATAAAAATTGCCAAATATATCCATCATCACCTGCTGCAAAAGGAACTCCAGAAGTATCAGTTGGTTTGTATAAAGAGTTACGAGAAACACCTTGTGCTGTCTTTCCTTGTTGTATACAAACGAACACCTGTAGATCATCAGTTATAACATAATATGGGTGTTCTATTCTGGTGCTACTACTGATAAATCCAAGGTCTGAACCATAGTCATTACTCCATGCTGAATAGACATTACCAGCAGTCCAGTTATACCTTGGAACAACATAACTTATATTATTAATAATTTGGATAGATTGTAGAGACTCTTGGAACCTTAATTGCTCATTTACTCCAGAATTTGGAACAGGAGGAGCGTTATCCGAATCCCATTCTTCTGCTCTACCGATACCCAAATAATATCGATCTGAGTCACCAGGAGAAACTCCGATATTTTGTGTAGATGAAAAAAGTTGTTCTAAAAGGATCCTTTTTGTAATATCAGTTACTGTAGTTGCCATTGTCCCTACTCTTATGGTGTAAGCGTTATTCCAGATGAGATGCCAACTGCAACCCATCCAGTGGTATGCCAAACTAAACTCACTGCATGTCCTTGCGCGACAGTAATTGAAGTGCCTGACGCAAAAGTAGCAGGAGTAATAGTAGCATTTCCTGTGTTTATATTTACAAAAGTTTTCTGGTCTCCCAAATTACTTCCGTTTGCCAGAGTCAATGCTAGAGCACTGGACTTGTTACAAAAAGTCGTCACAATAGTTGTTGATGCGGCGCCATTAGTGGTTATAGTCTGCGTGTTTAAGACCACTGGAGATTGGAATTTTATATATCCATTATTCTTTGCTTGTATATGAAGATCAACATCAGCAGAATCTCCATCAATTTTTATTACAGGAGCAGTACTAGAATCTCCGTTAGTGATATTGACATAATTAGCACTAGAAGAGACACCATCTAAATTTAATACTGTGTTTCCATTACTATCATGAACCGTACTTATAACAGGAGTTGTGAGAGTTTTATTTGTTAACACGTCTGTTGTAGTTTTTAATACTACAGTTCCAGATGCATTAGGCAAGTCTATATCACGATTACCAGAGAGCGTTGAAGTTCCAAATGTGCTATTGTAGACTCCATTAGTGAAAATAAGATTTCCGTCACTATCAGCAGTCAGATTGTCAGTAAAATAAGAGTCCTTACCGCCAAGTCGATTCCACACATAGGTAAAATTTGTATTAATTTTATCTGCAGCATCACGCAGGGTATCGCCAGTCCCATCGTTCGCAATAGTGCCGTTTTGTAATACCTCTCGGGTTTTTGTTGCCATTTCTAAAGTTCCGTTTGATTCTAACTGTTATTTATAGTAGGACGAATCAATCTCCTGGATCGCCCACAATTAAATTAGGGTACTCTACATATTGGATTAAATTTTGTGTATTATCTCCTAGCAATGAAGTTTGGTTCCCTAGTCCATCACTGTCATTTGAATGATACGACCCATCACTGTCATATCCATACCATCTTCCTTCATCAAGGCGATTAATTACATTTGACAGATCAGCATAAGTATCATCTAGTGTGCGTCCGTTAATATCATCTGCATCTGCAATTGATCCATATTGAGTATGCCAATTATCTATGTTTCTAGGATTAAACATATCATTGACTCGAGTCCTAATCCTGTCTCCATATGGTCCAGGACCAATCTCTGTTATAGATGTTGTGTAGATTCCAAGACCACCACGCTTGTTGTTGATAGGTGCACGAGTAACAATCTCGACAGGAGGAGGTGGTTCAATGATAGTTGCTCCTTTAATGCCTAAGTCAAATACATCAAGGATTGAAACCTCACCAGCAAGGAACATACCTGCTGGGTGAACAAACGTTTTATATGCGTCTCTCCAAGTCGGAACGCCAATAGGAGCAGATATCAATAATCCATACAACTGGAAAAATCCAGCATTAGTTAATTTTTTAAAGGTTATGTCTGATCCGATAAGAGTTTGCGTTCTAGTTGTTGAGAATATCTTTAAATTGCTACCTGTTGGGACTAATCCTGTTGTGGCAAGTTCTGATAACTTACTATCAGAAGGATCTAATCCAAGTCCAGCACTATCAAGTTTTTGGAGTTCAATAAGTTGTTGAGAAAAATTGACTAAGTAATCTGTGTCTTGCCTTAATTGAACATATTCGCCATCACTATCTGTCATTGATACAATATGGGTAGAACCTTTGAATGTATAAGGATAATTGCTTGTTCCTATAGCACCTAATCCTGAAAAAACTTGTGTATCATTTTCTGGATCGCCCACATAAAAAACTTCATCTTTACCATAACGAACATCAATATCAAGACCAAAGAAAACACGAAAAAACTGCTTAATTGAGAACTCTGTTCCCTTTGAACGATATAGTAGGTTTGAGAATTGAAGCGAAGTCCTTTTATCTTCAAATCCCTCATAGTATGGTTTGCCTAGCAAAAGTTCGGTGGCAATAAAATCCAATAACTCAACTTTCGCACCTTGAACATCTCTTGAAGTAAGAAGATCATTTACCTTTTCTGCTGGATTATTATTCTCTTCAAATGATTTAAAATATTCTTCAAGAAATTTAATTAGGTTTGGATATTTGCTGTCAAAGTGAGCAGGCAAGGCATCATACACAATGCCAATTTTGTCTACAGTTAGATCGCGCCGATACTTATCTGTTAAGGTCTTATCAATAGACATTAGATTACCTTGTATCTACCGCGACTGTTTGTACGAAAGACTCTTCTGGATCGTATTTGATAATCGTATTAAGTTTCGCTTCAACTACAGATTGATTTGCAGGAACAGCAAATATTTTTACAAAATTTCTACCAGCTGTTATAGATTGTATCGTAAGGTTAGTTATAACTACCCTTCCTGTGGGAGAAAAATATTCTCCAATACTACTCACCAACACCTTTCCTCCCACAGTCACCAACTCTAATGTACTTGAAGGTGTAGTATTAAAAATTACTGGATTAGCACCTTCTGCAGATACCTTAACCCTTTCATTAATTTTATTGCGGATAAAACATTGCTGGTTCTTATATGTGAAGATAGAAGAATAGACTGAAGGTTCTAATGAATCAGTTGCAGGTCTAATTGAAAAAGGAAAGGTTATATCGTAATTTAGAGGTAACGTTAAAGTCGGAAATATTCTTTGGTGTGCAAAAACATTTGCCCTTGAAGACAACACCGAAGGATCAACAGCATCTATTCGAGTTAACATATTTGACCTTCGAAATACTTGGTCAAACTTCCCTGTATTTTCTAGAAAATATTGATCAATTGCACTTGAAACATTTGCTCGAACAGTAGATTCACTTAATCCAGTCAAAGAGCGATTCCATTGGAAAAAGGTTTGTGTACCAATATATGTTGTTTCTGGATCAGTAAACCTCAAATCAAAAGATGCAATAGAATATTCATCTACGAGGTCAAGGATTCCTTGACGAACTTGAGATATAGTAGAATTACTTAATTCAGGTTTAAATACAATAGAAGTAAAAACAGAACCATAAGCAGGTTTTGGATCATCTTCTCCACCCCAAGACTTTATATCGTCAATAAAGGTGTTATATTTTTTTAGTATTAGTGCAGAATAATCGTTAGCAGTAACCATTCGATTCTGAGAAGCATATTGGAACGGCGCATTCTGTCGGATAGATTCTATTCCTTCTTTATCTGCACCTCCACTAGATCTTGAAATAACAGATAAAGTAACATTTGAAGGATCAACAGTATAATCTAATCCGTTAATATCAGACAAAATAATTGATGATGCTAGTTGTAACGAAGGAATATTGTCTGCATCCTTTCCATTGGTTCTAAGATAATTAACACTAACCACTTGTCCAGCAGTAGGAGCGACACCTAAAGAGTTACCATTACCAAATGATAACTCATAATATCCATTAGGAGATTCTTGAAGTACATATAATCTAGAATCCTCTCGGATCGTCGTTGCATCTATTAGGTCAGTATAAATGGTAAACCCACTACCACCGTCAACATTTGCAGAAAGTTGATTCTCAAAAACTTTAACTATAGCAGTTCGAATGTCCATATTCAAATCAGGTATAACATAAATTGCTTCTGTCTGCGCTCCTACTAAAAAGTTTTCAGTCTTGACAACTCCTTCAAAAACTTTTACAGGAAGTTCTGGATCAGCAGTTGGTGCGAATGTGTAGACACCAGAAGAAGCAGATGCAGTTATAGATTCTCTATTTGTGAATGTATAATCAATTCCGTCTTTGCTTCCTCGTAAAACTAATGATCCTGCCTGCAAAGTTTGTGTTTGTAGAAGATTAGGCACACCGCTGAGAGACAATGTCAAAGTAATCTGGCATTCAGAAGATTTTCTTGAATTTGGAACATATCCAATAGATTCTGCTAAGGAAACAACAGATGGTCTGAGTTGTGCTGTTTTAAGAAACGATTCATTAAGAGCAAAATTTGTGATTAGACCATTATAGTGTGTATTGTATGACAAGACATCAAGGAGGTTAGATAAACCAGAACCTTCGAAATCATAGTCATTAAATTCCCCTGATTCTTTTAGGAAATTTTTGAGATTTTCTTTAATACTATTAAAGTCTAACTCAGTCGATTTGATTGTAGTTGCCATGTTAGCGTAACCTATTCATGTTGACTGCTGCTGTGAATGTTTCTTCAGAGTTAAGTATTCTAAACTCTACTTGAATGTAAACAGAATTATCAGCAAATGATCTGATATTTTGTGCACCTCTTGGTATCTGTTCATTACCAGAATAAAATCTAACTTCTGTTATTTTTGCTCTTGGTTCGTCTTTTTCTACTGCTTTTGTAATTTGTTCTCGGATAGTGGATTCAGAATAATTTGCATCCAATTCAAATAACATTGATCTAATATTGGCACCAAAAAATGGGCGGTATGGTTTTTCTAAATGGTTCGTCAACAATATAGTTTCAACAGATTGTATTACTGCTGCAGCGTCTGTTTTTTTAAAAACATCTCCCTGCCTAACGCCCTCCTCATTCAAGGATCCGGATTTTACTTTAAAACTAAGATCTATGTCAGAATAAAATTTTTGTTTACTCGTGACAAGAGTCTTATCTGTTAATCCTGGTGTTATTCTTTTGAGTGCCATATCTATGCTGGGTTTCTTGTATCAATCTATTTAGTCGGTTACTTCGATTAAATCAGATCCAGACAACGTTTTACGATTGAAGTAAGTGCTGACTTTCTGTTGAAATGTAACCTTGAAATCTACGTCAACTTTTGGCATAACCACAATTAATTGTTGAGTCATTATATTATCTGGGCGAGTCATATCATAATCAAGACTCAACTGATCAAAGAAAAACGTATCACGAATGTAAAGCGCCAAATCAAATGTCGCAGGATACTCAATTTTACCTCTGGTATTGTAGAGAGTATAGACTACTGCTCGTCCCTCGTACTTCAACTGATTGATCGGTTCTCCAGAAAGAATAATAGATTTCTGAGTTCCACCACCATCGTCTAAACGATATGGTTCTCTCCAGTAATATGATTCTGCTGGTTCAGTCTTTCCGTTAAATTTCTCGCGAATTCCGTTGGCGGGATTATAATATCCTTCAGTCACCTGTAATCTATAGTTCTTAAATTCTTTAGCAGAGGCGACACCCTCCATAAACCATGCGTGAAGATAATATTGTCGCGCAAGATCTTGTCTTTGTTTTAGGGTTGGCACATAGTCTAAAGAAGATCTAGATCCAGGAGCACCAAAGAATTTTGACAACGTGCTAGATTTAGATAAACGAGTCTGACTGTTAATAGGTGCTCGTTGATTATCTGGGTTGTACACAGGGTCAGCAACTATAGTTCTATTCACTGCACCAACATTTTTTGGTAAGAAAGATTTTGATGCCCTCTCTACTGGATTTCCTAATAAACTATATCCAAATCTTGCTTGAGGAATACTAGTTCCAGTCCTTTTTATTTGATATGGAAGAATTGGTGCTTCTGTAGAATATAAAGGTGACAGACGATTCTCGTCAAGCAATGATGCTATGCATAGAGGACCATTAGTTTGTTTTTCTGGTGATGTTGCTGCATCATTAGCACCATCCATAGTTCTCAATTTAGAACGTATTTCTGGAGTTTTTGGCGTCCAGTTAAAATAATGACTATAAGTATCGGTTTTTGCAATCTTTGCTTCGATCGCTCCATCTTCATCCACATAAACTTTTCGGACAGCATATGGCGATGCTTTGTTCCAAAGTTCCCACCAGTTAGTTGGATTTGCATAGTAATCGTATAAAGGTTCATGTGCATTTTCTGCGTCTGGCCAATTTGCCATGAGACCTGATCCAGTATCAGGATCTTTATTAACCCAACCATCGCCCCAGTTATCAACAGAAGCAAATACAACATGGTTATCCTTTGCCGTCCAACCCCATTCAAACTTGTAATTTGGTTTTGAATCCATAGGTGATGCTGTAAATGGTATAGGAGTAACTGCTCCTGTGCCGCCAGCTGTCGCTGTCTGCTCTGCCCAATCAGCAGCAATGGCAGAATGAGAGTGTTCTGCAAATTTAGAATATTTGGCGGTCCATGCTTCTAATGCGCGCCCAACTAGATTACCATGGAACACAGTGTCTTTGCCTTGACCGTCTTCACTTCCTGTATAAAGAGCACCAAAATAGTGAAAATTTGGTCCACCAATTTTACCTTTGTTCCCTATAATCCTCATATCAGGTGCAGACAATGTAGTAAACTTACCAGAGGCAGTAGTTACATGATCCTCTGCTGATATACGAATACCTCTCTTAGCATTCGGTAAAATATCTCTTCCAGAAATAATGCGAACATCTTTTTTGGTTACGATCTTATGTTCACTTGAGGTATAATCAAGGCGATCTCCCCAGACTTTCACGTCTTTGTTACCGCGAACGATAGTCTGATGAGTGTCTCCTGTTTCTGTAATATATGTTCCATGAACTGAGTGATTATGATTTGCACCAATATCAACATTAAATGTTCCTCCAACGACAAGGTTATAGTTGCCGTTGACCGTCAGAGTTAAATCTCCGTCATAAGTGATGTTGCCTTGACCAGCGACGACTAGTTCGTGATCTCCTCCAGCAACCTGTATTTGGTGCGTTCGAGATACAACAGCAACTGATCCATCCTGCTTGAGTTCTACACCAGCACCAGTATGATGCTTTATCAATATGCGCTCATTTCCTGGGGTGTCGTCTATTTCAAATGAGTGTCCAGAAGGAGTCTCATTTGCTTGATTAAATGGAAAGATAGAAGTAGAACCAAATGGAACATCAAAACTGACACCCATTGTACTACCACCAATCCAAAGATCATTTATTTTAACACCGCGACTTGCTGCACTAGTATTTGATTGAAACCAGTTGTATCGATTCGGGTACTCACCAGTTGGGTCTACAGTCCCGTCGATTGGAACACCAGTAGTAAGTTCTGGACTAATCTTTGTCGGATCATTAATCCGATCAGTTAATTTGTTATTTCCTGTAGTCATTAAAAGTTTTTCTCCAAAACGTCAGGGTCTTTTGTAAGTTCAAATGATTCTAAATCTTGAGGTGTTACCCCAATCTGTTGACCCGCTTGTTTAGAAATTATGTCATCAGGAGAAAGGGCAGGTTCAGTTGATGGATCTCTATAAAGACTTTGTTTATTGAAATTGTTATACACATAGTCTCTTACATCAAACCCTGGATCCTCTTGAGAAGGATCTATGTCCATATGCCCTAGTGCTTGTCCACCTGGATATTGATTAAAGAATGTTCGAAATATTTGATACAAAGTGTTGTATTGAGATCGTGTGATGCTTCTTGGAGATGTGGTTTGTACGATATCCGTTGTCCCTGTTGAAACGTTGACACCGCCAACCAAGCACACTCCTATAGAAAATGCATTATGATTATTGTCTGGGCAATGAGACCCAACGCTGTTTAAAGGAACTCCTCTTTCAATCGAACCATCTCTTTTTACAATAAGGTGGTATGCATTATCTCCAGAACCAGTAATTGTTGTCAATTGATTTGCAGTTAAATTAGAATTAGTGAATGTTTCTGACCAATGCACTATAATCTCAGATATATCTCTAGTCAACCCACCCATCTCTGCTTCAAGTTCTTCAATAGAGGAAATATATTGCCCTCCAGGAAGTAAGTCTTGGAATCCAATCTCATACGGAGCAGGACCAACTACTTCTAACACAGTTTCTTCAGTTAGACCCAACATTGTCGCCTCAAGCACATCTGCCAGAGAACCGAGATCTCTCGCTGAACTTTCAGATCCAGTTGCACTTTTTAAAATTTGTCCTGTCAGAGAATTTTTATCTGCTTTAGTTAATTTGCCGAGATCAATAATACCATTACCATCTGCAAGAGATGTTATAGAAGGAGGAAGATTAGATCCAATCTGGTCAAGACTAGCGAATCCATTTCCGCTAATAACTTTAGAGAGAAGATTTGTAGTAGCACCACCAACTGATGCTTGGTTACCAAAAGCGTTTGTTATTCCATTACCTTTCAAAACATTATTAATAACATTATTAGCATCATTGATAACACTGTTTGCTGCATTCTGGGCAAATCCTGGAAGTCCAAGACTACGCAACTGTCCATCTATAGATCCAGTGATTTGACGAAGTTTCTGCTCATATTGTGCTGTAATAGAAGAAAGTTGATTTCCTATATTGACGCCAGGGATTTTGTTAGTTATTTGACCCATAACACCAGTTGACTGGAGTATAGAATTTAAATTTTGTTGAGTTAATCCTGGAGAAGTGCCGAGCATGAGGTCAGTGACCTGACTGTAAACTTCTTGAGGAACTTCGAACCCTATCGCATCATCAATTGTATTTTTTACAGTCTGTTCAATAAGCGAAACCTGATTGTCAGACAACACACCACCTGACAAAACTTTCAAGTCAGATGCTCTGCCCTTTGAATTTGCGACAGTCTGCGCAATCATGGCATTGTAATTTGAAGTATCAATTATTGACATTATTCTCTACCAGAAGTCGGAACTTCTTCTATTGGCGAAATAAAGTTGACTATTCCATCCACTCCTTGTTTTGCGAAACTATGCCCGCTTGCTGGCGGCCAAGTTCCAACGCTAGTTGCGATAGCAGGAATATTATTATCATACATACCATTTCCTCCAGCAACAATAATATTTTCAAGCAACCACTTAACGCTCTTGGGAGAAGTAGAATGGATAATACGATATGGATAATGGTTTCTTTCGTTATCTAGATGGTACAGATCATCATCGTTCTCTGTGTCAGGGACCACCGAAGGATCCGCTTTCTCCTTGACGATATCTGATCCTGTGTTATACGTTATAGTTTCCATAAACCATGCTATCTCGTCACTCTCTGAAGCTGCAACTCCGTCTTTTGGCACCTTTGTACCTTGGTTTATCTGAGCAGTAACGTCTGGAGTATCGTGCCAAAGATAACCATATTCCCACCCTTGGTCTCCCCAATCAGTGCCGCCAGCAGGTGACCCTGATTTGGTTGTAGGTTCGTACCAAAAAGTGTAAGTTTCTCCAGTAGTTCTTTGAAATAAATGTTTTTGTTTACCGTCAAATGTGGTCTGGGCATACTCATCACCATAGATATGGTCGCCCATTTTTCTACCTTTTCCTAGTGCTTCCCACCAAGCAGGTAATTCAAACTCACCGTGTATCCACAAGATACCAGTTCCATATGTAAAATGATCTAGGTCAGGAACTTCTTCTGTTAGCGAAACCCAACCATCGGCGCGATCCATATGAAACTTTCTTCCATCATTCTTAGACTGCCCGTGAGACTCAAGAGTACCAAATCGCTCAAAATCTCTAGTGGCATATCTTCCAATTTTTGAAAGGTTTTCAATCAACCATTGTTTGATCCTTTCAGCATGTATTGCTGTAAGATCGCGAACACCAACTTTATCAAAAAAGTTGTTTACAAAGGTATTGAGTTCCGAAAGATTTAATCTTGCCATTATCTTGCTCCCAATCCAGAAAATAGAGACTCTGCTTTACCCTCTGCTGCGGACTGAGAAATTGAGGTTAAAGGATGAACATAGTATTTAACCAGAGCAGCGACCATACCGTTTCCCTTGGTTATTATACCGTCTATTTTTTCCCCATTTAATTGCCCAGTGATTTCTTTTGCTCGTAGCATTTTAGAAAACGCAGATGCACGAGAAGTCCTAAGTTCGTGAAGAACGAAAAGAAGTTGCCCCTCAATATCTTCTGGTGCCTTTGCAGGTTGTAACCTCGCAACGTATGCATAAAAGTTCGCCAATCTAGGCGAAAATGGAGGTAATCCTGCAATGCCAATGCCATTGCTCACATTATTTGGATCCAATCCACTAATATCGCTGAGAACTCCAGTAATAGAACACGCTTGTTTTGCATTGAATCCATTATCTATAAAATATCTTACAATATCTCCCTCAGGTTTGGCAGCAACCGTCAATATTGGATCATTAACTTGAGAGTTTGTTTGATTAAAATAATATGAAAATGGATTACTGGCAGGATCGTCCCTAAAATTTGCTTGGACTGAAGAAGGAAACTCAATTCTAGGCATTGATCCGATAATCATAGGTAATTGAGAAGTCACCCCATCGAGAAAAAATCCAAACACTAATGCACCTGGAAGTATCTGAGCAGATGTACCAAATCCAGAGACGCCATACGTGTTTCCTGGATTTAAAACCTGCGCCCATGGGAGATCTCTTTGAGGAATATCGTTTACGTTATCAGAATGTATGCCGTGAATTCGAACCTGAACTCTTCCTTCAAGTCCATAAGGAGGAGTGTTGTCGATCGCAGTGCCAATAAACCACCGGACATCATCACCGTAGTATTCGTGATTGATCGTTTTCAAGGATTGTCTCCAGCAGCGACAGCACCATCAAAATCAGCAACTTTGCTGACGGAAATTATAACGTCATGTCTAGTGCTGGTAAATATATTTCTACACATATGTATCAAGTATGTTCCGGAAAGTTCTTTATTAAGTTCTTCGTCTCCCTCTCCCTCTACATTCGTATTTTTGAAATGTATGTCAATAATATCACCAACAGTAGCACCTGATGTTCCCAGTGCTAATGGAGCGAAAAATATTACCCCAGGAACTTTTAGAGTAATCATATTCTTATTATAAAGAGACTTCATAGCAGAACTTTTTATTTTACTAAGTGCCTGCGCTTGATTAAATACATCATGATAACTATTATCATAACGATATGTTCCGAAAGAACTTACAGTATTTAAATATCTGTGATTCCATTGATCCGCAGGTTTAATTTCATCTTCATACTCTAAATTCTGTTTATCATCAAAGACATTTTGCTTGCCTTCTTTTAGCATTCCTCTGTCTTCCATGCTCTGAAGCAGTTCTCCAACACTAAAGTGCCTTTCATATGTCTGACTTGTATAGGTGTCGAAACTACTTAAAAGAGAACCAACTGCGCCTTCTTGCATCACCTTAAACTGGTTTTGTATATTTTCAATGCTGAGTTCTTTTACGATCCTTGCTTGTTGAGCGAGTCCTTGACCAGCAACTTCTTGTCCGCGAGCAGATGAGTAGAGAAGAGGAAGTCCCGCATTGAACGGTTCTTTAGAATTTATCATATATTCTAAATTACCAATACGAACGACATCATCGCCGCCATTTTCCTGTTGGTCGTATAAAGTGCTCCAAATATAAAATGGTGCACCAATGTCGCTCGTTGCTCTGTCTACCAACCATTCTGCTGATTCTAGAGGACTAATATATGGTGTGATAATTTTCACTGGTTGTTGCACCGAGGGAGTACCGCCAAGATATGTCCTATCAGTCCGAACATTTAAATGATTCTTAAGTATTGCTTCTGTGATATCTTCTAGTTTTCCTTTATATGACCTAGAAATTTTTATTCCTTGATCTCTATAAGCATGAGGAGATATGCAATTCATATGATAAATTTCAGATCTGTCGCCTCCTTTCACAACTTGGACAATAGAAACAATATTGAGTTTAATTTCTAATTTTGCTCCAGCAAGACTATCTTCAACTGCTTCAATTACTATCTCAATCTGCTCAGTTCCCTTGATCTTAATAAGATCAAATACACCTGCGTCATCCATAATGACTAATTGAGCAGAAACATATGGTTTTTGGAGATCTTCAAAGAAAGAAATTTCTCCAATCATTTGCTTCATGTCATATGAATTGTTTAACCGTTCAGCAGTAATTTCTGCTTTGGTTATTTTAAATTCTTGCCCTAGATTTTGTGCCATTATTCTATTCTGTTTATAAGAAGTTTATTATATTCATTAATGACAGTTGTCAAGGTATCAAGGGTTAAAACTTTGATTGAACGTAATTTTGTATTTTCTTCTCTTAATCGTTGAAAATATGATACCGACTGTTCTGTTGTTACACTAGTCCAATCAAAAGGATAGGGGTCAACACTTGAATAAGTTGGTTTAATCCACTCACCATTAGCATCAACATAGTGGTGAGGCGCGTCCCATTGATCGTATGTTTCGACAATAGATGTCGTTTCTCTTTGTTCTATGGGTGTGGATCTTGTCCCAGCAATCATCTCTAGTGCTGATGCAGTATCAATAGCAGTAAGAACTCCGCTGTTTGTTGGTCTGCCTGACACACCAACGTGGATCAAACCGTAATCATTATCTATTCTTAAAATTTTACCGACTTTGTTGTCTAAATTAAACCAGACATAGTTGCCTTCTCTTAAGAATGCTGCTTGCACTAGTGGATTATTTACTCCTGTTGTAGTATTGCTCGCAACACCATTTGACCTGACAACCACATTTGGATAATACTGTTGTGCCTTAGTATACAACTGTGAGTTATTCAACGGCCAACCTTGTTGACGAATATGATCGTTCAATAACCAAAAGGTCCAACCATAGTTTACATTTTCATAAAGTTTATATGAAATATGTTCTGGTCTCTCGTTATTCTGTATTTGATAGTTTTGATAAAATGAAGAGTATTCTTTTAATTGATCCAATATATCAATATAGACAGATAAATTTTGAAATTGTACTGGAGATTCTTCATCTCCAAATTTATAATCGACTTTTGGAAACTTTTTGAAATAGGTACTCATTAGAATCCTTCCAGAATTTTTGCTTGATCCAATGCCTGCGCTTCAGTTAATGTCATATTAATATCAGTTTCTGAGAAATGTGGATTACCATTTCCTGATTTAAAGAATGCTTGTTGTGTTGGGTTATAGTTTGTAACAAATGCTTCTAGGTATGCAGGGGCAATTTTAGTAGCAAGTTCTATGTTGTCATAGAAAAATTGTATTTTAAATTTATTTGGGAATTTGTATCCTAAAGAACCTTGCTCGCCACCTGCTATGCTAAGTGGATACATTTCGGTCCTAAAAAATCTAATAATTTGCGGTATTGTATTTGCTTCTGATTCACTAGTCGGAATAAATTTAAAAGAAAATTGAAAAGAACGTAGACTTACTTGTTTAAATAATGCACGTGTATTTGGGTTTGGAGCAGTTTTAGTTCTTGCTCTTGCTACCGCACCTGCTCTATCGCTGAATTTTTTAGTAATTTCACTAAGAATTAATCCTCTAGTTTGCTGATCTTGTACAACATCTGATGGCGCGAAATCTACGTTTGTGCCGCCTTCTCCGGCCAGAAGTCCAAGTGCACCCAATCCAATATTTTCATATTCTACTCGGTCTGCTATTTGAACACCGACAGGCAAATACAAGTCACAGGTTTCTCCATCTGACTCGCTTCCATCTGTATTGGTCCGAATAATTGTAAATCGTATGACGCCTTCATACGTTCTTCTATCGCTGGGAAACTCTAGTGCCATATTGGTCCTGCTAAATAGGTTTATCTGTTCAGTTATTTATATGCGATGTCGAAAACTTATAAAGGCAAATACACAGTAAAGCACCGGAGCAAGTACAAAGGCAACCCCGAAGAAGTTGTTTACAGATCTCATTGGGAGAAATCTGTTATGCAGTGGTTAGATAACAACTCAGAGGTTGAAAAATGGAACAGTGAAGATTTCATTATCCCATATTACTATGACGTAGACAAAAAGTGGCACAAATACCACATGGATTTCTGGATAAAGTTTAAGAGTGGTAATGTGTTATTGGTGGAAGTTAAACCGAAAAAACAAACTCAACCGCCAAAATCAAAGAACCCTCGCACCAAAAAATCGCTCAATGAAGCATTCACCTATATTAAAAATCGTAATAAATGGGAAGCAGCAGAGCAGATTGCGAAAGACAATGGTTACAAGTTTGCTATATGGACTGAAGATGAATTAACCAAGATGAAAATACTTAACAAAACTCCTGGCAATTTAAAGAAACTGAAACCATTGAAACCTTATCGCAAACCAAAGAAGAAGTCTTAAATTTTACGACCTCTATACGCTCCCTGTGTACTTCTGTCTGATTTGTCCATTGGTGATGGCATCGGTGCTGTATTAACTGTCGTACTATTCACTGTTGTAGAACTATCTGATACATTGACAGCATTAACCGATGCTGTTGAAGATTCTGCTTTATCGTCCATCATCTTCGTGTTAGCACTGGACATATTATTACTCAAATTTTCCATTTCTTGCGCACCGCCAACAGCAGTAGGTTTCAAATCGCCAGCAACAATCTTTTGAGCAAGTTCATTAACTTGCTGCATCCTTGGATCGTCTCTTTCCAGAAACTCGTCACTACCGATAACACCCTGTTGCTCTAATAATGCAAATGCCTTTTTCTTTGCTTCGAGCATTTGCTTTTCTTTGTCTACTGCGCTCTCTCTTGCTGCTTTTGCCTCAGCACTTTCAGTCTTAACAGTAAACCCACCACCTGTAACAACAGTACCACCTGTGACTTTAGTTGGTTTTGCTCCTGTTTCTCTTGTACTATAAAAGTCGTCGTCAGATCCAGTATCTTCAAAATCATCAGGACCACCTAATCCTGCATCAACAGTTTGCATTACTTTATCTTTCTGTTCTTTTAATGCATCTATTTTTTTAGTAAATACGCTTTGATCTTCTAAAAATTTATCTCTTCTTGCTTTTGCTTCTGCTTTGCCCTCGTCAGTAGTAAGATCTAGACCTTCTTTGAACTTAGCAACATTTTCAGGATCAAATACGCTGCCCATTTCAGATTTCATCTGCGCTTTCAATGCATCTATCTCTGATTGCAGTTTTTCTGCTTGTTCTAGAGCAGCAGCACCTTCTCTCGCAGTTACTCTTTTTGGTCCTGCAGTCTTAATAGGTTTTCCAGTTCCTTTTATAGTACCGTCAGCAAGACCTTCTTTGCGGACTTTCATTGCTTTTTCGACAGCTTCTTCTGGCGTTGCACCCGCCTTCATATCCGCTACTATTTGCTTCTCGGTTTCTTTCTCAGCAGCAGTTTTTACAGGAGCATCACCAATCACCATTCCACGTTTGGCAGTTTCTGTACTGATTTTGGTTGGCGCAGCAGGTGCTTCACCTATAACTCGACCACGTTTACCAGTTTCTTCACTGACTTTGGTTGGCGCAGGAGGTGCTTCACCTATAACTCGACCACGTTTTTGCTGTTGTTCCTTTATCTGATTTGCAGTATCGATTGCCGCTTGACCCATCGCATTTGGTTTTCTTTCAGTGGTTACAGTTGTACCGTCGGCACGAGTTTCCGTAGTTGTGCTACCATATTTCGCGCCGATCTCTCTACCACGCTTGCCAGTCTCGGGATCAACTTCAGGTACTCCACTTCCTTTAAGGTCGTCAACTGCTGCTTGTCCTCTTTCACTAAGTTGTGCACCATCTGTTTCTGAAGGTATTTCTCTACCACGCTTGTTAGATTTTTCTTCTTTCTCGCCACCAACATCAAATCCAAAGAATTTTAAAATACCCGAAGGCACAAAAGAGGTAATCGCTTCTACCAGTTTATCTTTTAATCCTATCACCCAATCTCTCACTGAATCAGTGAATCCGTCCATTATATCTGTGAAAGAAAAAGAATCAAGGACTTCTGCTGCACCATCAAACCCGAAAAACTCTGCTATGGTAGAAATAAGACTTTTGATCCAATCTAATGGTACAGTGAGAAGTTTAAATATTCCGTCAGCGAAACCAAAAAATCCAGCAATTATTTTGTCAGTGAGAGATCCCTCCTGACCTTTGAAATCTTCGATGAAATTCATAACACCGAGAACTAGAGCACCGACAGCAGCGGCAATGGCGACCATAGGTAATGTTATAGCAGAAAATAACCCCATTAAAGAATTACCTAAAAAGACTAGTCCAGTTTTAAAGATGCCAATAACTTTCATAAAGTTTCCAGCAAAAGCACCTGCTACTCCGGCAATTTCTTGCATTGTTTTTATCACGCCGCCAAACAAACCGTTTGGATCAGTTAATTTGGTGTCTTTTGCTTTTGAGAACTCTTCAGTGAAACTACCCTTAATTTTTTGAGGGACAGATTTTTCTTCTTCACCATCGTCTTTTCTGTTTCTTATTTTTTCGCGAGTATCTTCGTCTTTTTTTTCTTTTTGATAAATATTTTCATCGGAGTTAATCAAGTCTTGGAACCCACCCATTATCGTTTGAGGAAATGATGCCGCAAACGTAGTTAAAACGCCAACCAAAGAAGCAAGTGTATCGTTGAGGATTTCTATTCCAGCAGCAGTTTCAACTTGGAAATCGACCTGGAGAGAACTGGTTTTATTAGATTCTTTTAGTTCTTGTACGACGTCTGCTAAAGTTGCCATTGTTTTTATTCTGGTGGAGACTCTTGTTTATTTATATTACATTCTTGTAAGTTTTCGTTGCTCTGCCTTTTCGTTTTCTTCTTTAATGTACTCTGTGAGGAGAGAGATATAGATCACCCTTTCCCACGGTAACATATTTTCTAACTCAGTCAACGAATACTTGTGGTGTTGCATCAGAGCAAAGTTAGTCTTGTAATGATTTACAAGATTATCATGGGAAAGGGTTATCAGAAAAAATCAGATAAACCTTTCAATTCTAACTCATTCTCAACTCCGCATTTAATACAGTTGAACTTAGCATTATGTTTTAATGCTGGAATATTACTCAAGTAATCTGTAAGTCCTTGTAATTGAGTAGCAGTCATAGATAAAATAAACTCTTTTACTTCTTCTTCTGACTGATTCTCACAATCAAACCTTTCTTGGTCAGTATGAATTGCCTCAATTGATGCAGCAATCATGTCAATAGCAACAGACATATCTCCTTGAGCGTTGATGATGTCGTCGCTCAGCATTGTCTCATAACTGGGGTATTTCATCTCTACTCTAATACTGTCTGTGATGTCGACAATATTATCATTACTTTGTATCTCGACATTTAAACTTTCCAAATCAATTGTATATTCATTATGTTCTTTGCAATCTTTACATGAGATAAAAATAGTAGAGTTCTCTCCTACTGATTTTGACCTCAACTGCGTGAACATATATTCAATGTCGAATGTAGCGAGCTTTGATACGTTAATGTTTTCTCTTGGATCTAAACAGGCACCAATAGTATCGACCATTGCTTCCAAGCATGTCTTTGTATCTTTCGATTCAAATGCTTGAAGAAGAACTTTTTCTTCTTTTACCAAATAGGGTCTATACTTTACTGTTTTACCCAAGGAAGGTATGGTCATAGTAAAATTTAAAGTTTCGTTTATGCGCGGTAACGCCATAATATAACTCTCCTAATCAAAAAGTTGTGTAATGACTATATGCCAATGTCACAGTCAATTCAGATGCAGATGCTTGTGGTTGATTATTTAATTGTATTTCATTAATTGAAAGCGGATAACTTTTCTCAAGTTTGACACCAAAAATCTTTTTATTTTGCTTATCTCTTTGCTCTATCGTAACTTGCTTACCATAATCTGACAAAAATCCAGCAGTAAATGGAGGTTCTCTTGATATAACGCATTCAATCCACTCTTGGAAATATTTTCTGGCGCTATACTGCCCAGTTAAATAAAAAGTAAGAGAAACAGGAGGAAGATCATATCCATTTGCAACTTTCACAGGTTCAAGACCAATATTTCTATCAATCGTTGCAATAGTTTTTCCTGGGATAGATGCAGAGGTACACAAGTAGTTTAAATCTTCCATTGTTCCATTATAAGTTGCTGTTCCTCCTCCTGGTTTTGGTGTACCAGAAATTGTAGGAAGAAAAACTGCATAACGATTGTTAGATGCAACACCGTTTTCGTTGTTTAATAAAGATCTTAATTGGTCTGTTGAAAATGCCATTAATTTTTCCTGGAAATCTCTCTACTATCTTTAAAAATTCTCCCTTCACCTGCTTTTCTCCAAGAGGCAAGGGGTAAGTGTACAGCAATCTCCCATTCTGGCGCTGGTATGTTTGCCATTCTACCATATATCTGATCGTATCTATATCTTTTTATACATGCTTTATGCGATCTCAATAAAGTTTTAGACCTCAGATAATCATAGTCTATTTTCAAATAAGTATTCCATCTAAACTCGCTTTGACTTGCGCGGTTGAGTAAATTATAGAATAATCTTTGTCGCAAGTCCATAGGAAGATAATGGAGGTTTAAACCCATAAATCCTTCTTTTTGCATACTTATCAGAATGACCAAAGGAAATCTATCATAGTAAGGCAAAGTCTGTCTGCCTATGGGATTATATCGAAACAGGTACATCCTACCTACGAATTGATTTGTCGCCATCCTAATCGGTGGATTTGTGATGATACTTTGTCGATCAACCTGTTCTCTGTTTATCTCTCTTATTCTATCAAAGAACCATTCCTGAGAAAGTTTAGTATTGGACTCAATACCTTCTTCCTCTAGCAATTTTTTATATTTTTCGAATAGGTTTTCGTCCATAGGAGGTATTTATACTAAATACCTGTATGAAAATACATAACAAAATCTGGGAATGGTTGAAATCGCTCTTTGTGGACCGATACGAGATAACCATTTATTTTCCTGGTCCTGTAACTGAAATGCCTGATGGCAGTAAGGTTCACGGTGCCAATCCGAAAACTTTTATATGTAAGAAAAAACCAGTCGTCAGCAAAGACAAGTGTTTATTTCGTTTCGCTACACTAGAAAAAAAGGTGTACAAAGTCGAAACAACTTCTCCAGTTGGTTACGACATTGTTAAGGTAAAATAAAAAAGGGCACCGAAGTGCCCCGATCTTCCCAAGTTTAATCAGCGTTCGCCAATTTCTGGAAGTAAGAGAAAGCATCGTCGTCGCCATCATCTCCTGCTTCTTCAGCAGTAGCACTTACTTTAACTTCTGGAGCAGAGGCAACAGGAGCAGGTGCTGGTTCAGCAACGTTGTCCAATGCGACTTCTGCCTTTATAGTAGTTGGTTCAGTTTGACCAAGAACTTCAAATAGTTTGGTCTGAAGTTGGTCAAATGACTTATAGTTCGCAGGATCAACAAATGTATTGATGTTGTGTAACGAGTTTAATACTGCTTGCAGTTGAACTTCGTCACCATCAAACAAAGGTGCTGGTGCTTTGAACTCAGAACGATCATAATTACGATACCCTTCAACGTTGCGAATCTTCAGTTGGAAGTCAGCACCGTTCCACAGGTCAAATGGATCGACAGGAGTTTCTCCAGGAAACTGTGGTTGCATCAAGTCTTGGATCTTGTCAAAGATCTTTTTACCGAACTGATACATGAAGACTTTACCTTCATTTTCGGGAGCAGAAGGATCAGAGATCACCAGAATGTTTGTAACATAATGGAGTCGTCGCTTTTGCTTACGAACCGTTTCGCGATCTTCCTCATTGCCCGAGTTCCACAACTTAGAGTTGTACTCGCCGAGAGGATCCTGCTGACCGAGTGAGGTCAGAGACTTCTCGATGTACCACTTACCAGTTGGTCCCTTGAACCCATGGTCCCAGTAGCGAACCCATGGTACTTCGTTTTCGGAAGGAAGGAATCGAATGACTGCGTAACCATTGCCTGCCTTATCGACAGATGGTTTCCACATATTGGTATCTTCGGATCGTTCGGTAGAACCACCAGTTGCCTCTTGAGCAGCAGCAACTAGTTTATTGATATCATAACGCTTTGATTTGAGAGTGGATAAATCCATGTGTTTTCTCCGTATGTCTGAAATATGCGATGTATTCAAAGTATGTTGAGCAATATAACGCTCAACCATATTTATATGTTACTGGTTTTTGATAAAAAGTCAAGGACTATTTTCCATCTGGCCATCTGATCTAATTTTTAGATTATGTTTTCCGATTTGCGCCCAACTAATCAAAACAACTCTTCTGCCATTTAACACAGGGGTTGCTTCGTGATCAAACCAAGCAGGAAATATGATAGTTTCAAACGGTTCTAGATCAATAACATATTCTTTTTCTCCGCCATCTGAAAGAGGAACCCAAATTTTAAGATGGCCGCCAACCAAATCGTCAGAACATTCAATCATAGTAACCGAAGTATACACACGATTAAAATCTGAATGTTCTTGATTATCGTCTCGGTGACGATGAAATGTTTGCCCCACATTTCCCTGGTAACGAATAAATTCAAATTGCGCAAACCAAACCTCTTCAGAAAAGTCGGGGTCCCATTCTTGCGCGAGTTCTTTTAGTTTAATAGAGATATCTGGTGCTTCATAATGCTGTAACGATATATGATCACAAAATCGAGCAGAACCGTAATGATTGCCCAGTTTTCGGTTGTATTGTCCCGCCCGATACATCTCAGGTTCTTTTTCTTTGAGTTTTCCTTTTAAGAAAAGTTGTTGTTCTTCGTCGAAAATAAACTCTCGGATAAATGGATTGTGACTATATTTCATTCTAAAGGTAAAGATCCTACTTTTTCTAGAAAATTTAGATTCATCGCCTCAACTTCGAGTCTTCTTTTTAAAACATTGGAAACATATTTTCGCGAATCCTCTAATTCGATTCCATATTGTTCACAAGAATAAATGATCGCATCCATGTAAGACAAATCTTTTGATGCTACGATAGACTCGACTATTTTATTAAATTTCGCCTTTGTCATGAATTCTAATTCATCTGCAGCAATTGTTTCATCTGTCATCTGATGTTTCCTCTTCGCTTTCTTCTGTAGACAAATCGACAGACACTACAGATTGTTGCATCGCTGAAATGAATTGATGCACTTCACTATATGGTTTACTTGAAAGATAGTCTACCAAGGCATTAAAAAGATGAGGTGGTAGTGCTAAAAATTGTTCTTTCATTTATTTGCCTCTTCCAGTTCGCGAGTCCAAGTCATACCAATATCAGGGTAGAAACAACCAACGTCTCGTTTTGGTCGACCATCTTTATCATATGCAAGAGCGTAACAAACCCATTCCATAGTATTTTGTCTCGCAGAACCATATCTATGATCGCACCAAACACCGTCTCGCAACCAAATGCTAAGATTTTTCACATAGTTCTCTGCAATTTGGTATTCTTGTCTTTGCTTAAAATCTTTAGAGTCTTTTTGTGCGCGAGTGCTTTTTACTTTTTCTCGCCAGACTTTTAAATTTTCTTTGGTGTTTTGATAACTTAAAGGATGATTGGGGTCAAACGCCAACACACGCGGATGAGCATTTGGTTCCTTACCAGCACTACGTTTCGCGCGAGCGCGTGCGAGTCTCTCAACTGCTGCTGCCTTCTGCTCGGGCGTCATGGGTTTACGCTTGCGCTTCACCTTGGTAGGTTTGCGCGGTTCAACGCCCATCTGTTCAAGCATAGACTTTTGCTTTGAAGCACGAGTCTTTGCTCTTTTTTGAGAAGGAGTTAGCAAATGATCTAATTCATCGCTCATACTTGTACTCCAATAAAGTGCTTATATTGAAAGATCTCCATCCTTTGGCACCAATATCCCAAACTTTGAAAACATCTTGATCTTGGTTTGGGGGATTAGGACTAGTTTCCGGAATAAAACGAGGATCCATTCGATGAGTTTGAAGAGTTGCCTGCATTTCTCTTTCTGATCCGTCTTTTTTGACGAATTTGATATTAATAACACCGTTACGAAGGTGTTTGAATATCAATTCACGACTAGGAAGTTTTGATTGAGGTAAGGGTTTTGGGTTTGCCATTTCTATACTCCGTGAAAATATGGAGAAGGTTGTACAAAGGGAGTACACTTTCGAGCAGTCACATGTACAACCTCGCATTCTCTTTCTTCTAAAGTAGGAATTTCTTCTAAAGTAGGAAGATAATTTTTAGGATCAATCATTTCTACTGCAACAACAAAGAAAGGAATCGATGCAACTAACAGCAAATTTTCTATACGAGTCTTAGAAAGATTCATACCTTCTCCATTTCTTCTTCTGGATACAAAACATCGAGGACAGTTTCCCATGCTCGATCAATACGCTTTGCTTCACCAACATCTGCTTCTTCACAATAAGAGATTAATGCCCATTTCAAATCTTGAACTGCTTTGTCAAGTTTACTCATCTTACCACTCCTTAAAGTTTCGGATGTTTTCGTTTTCCTCATACCCTAGGAAATACTCCCGAATTTCTTTTTCGGTCATACCCGCTTCGAGAACTTCAGGACTGTTGTAAGTGTCGCCTTTGAAGTAGTGAGGGCGAGGACCACGCTGATAATATGAATCAGCGGAACCACGATCGTACGGACTACCGTGTCTCTTGTTCATTACGCAGCCTCCTTAACGTGGGCATCCAACCAAGCACGCAGATCAGCAAAGGCGACAATGTCACCATTGATCATCTCATAAGAGACACCATGTGTGACGTGCTCGCCATTGTCCAACACGTCATACGCGGAGAACTCCTTCGCAATCTCGCGGCGCAAGTAACCGAACTCCGTGTTGTTAGTGGTGCGGTGGAAGGAAACGCGATCTTCCTTGACCGTGCCATAATAGGGCGCATCCCACTCAGCGCAGTGGTCGGCAAGACGGAAGTCGATATCATCGACAACAGTTTCGCCAACTGAGTATTCCTCGAAATACTCAGACTTGCTAGTGCAAGCAGATTCGACACGCTCCCACCACTTGGGATCCATGTTCTGCTCGATGGAGCAGGTGAAGATGTAGGTGTTACCACCCTTGGGTTTCCAGTACTGCGGACACTCGCCCTCACCGTCCCAGTCGTGGGCACCGTAGTTCTCTAGGTGTTGGGTCTGAATAACTGCAAACATTTCTTTCTTCCTTTATCAACCTATGAGACTATTATGCCCTAATCGGGGTCAAAAGGCAAGTCGAAAAATCTATAATAAAATCAATAACTTACGATTTTGTACGAATCTCCACGTTGTCAAACAACTGGATTTTCGGGTTAGAATGCTTATGATATAGGATAAAATTGGTTTCTGGAAACTCTTTAAAGATGTTCAACCAGATAGGACGCCAGATATCTAAAAGTCGATGGTTGTTACTTATTTGGCGGTCGCTGGATAACACTGTATCGGTATATGACCTCATGTTGTGATCAAATATCGAATCAAATCCATACATGTGGATCTCTTCAGGTTTATGTCTTACACAGGCATAGTGAGTTGCCATGTGCCCGCAATTAAAATTAGTTGCCGCTGTACCAGCATCAGCGCCACAATATTTAGGAACGTTTTGATAAAATTCTCGTATACGCTGGGCATGTCGCATATAGAATGACGGGTTTTTATCCATCCAAATTCTGGGACGATTTCCCAGCACCCAGTAATACTGGTCAAGATTAATAGAACCTTCGGTCAGCGCTGCCATCATCTTGAAGTCTACCATTACAGTAGCATAAACATTCTGTACCTCAAATGGCGGTTGATTGCAAATTAAAAGTTTACCATCTCTGGAATATCGCTTGCTTTCGGGAAGCATTTGCGACATATCACCATTACCCAAAATATAAATCTTTTTACTCATATCAATTCATTTGTCTACGGATTTCGTCGTTACCTTTTTGTCCTGTCCAATGCATTATGACTGGATTCTCTGGAATGTTTTTATCTATTAGATCAATTCGAAGCACATTAAAACGATGAGGTGCTTCTGCGATAGTCGCGACTCGGCGCATAATGTCGCCACCGATATAACCGTGAAGTGCTTCTTGGTCTCCGACATAGGTGCCCTTTGCTGCTTCTGCTTTCCAAGTCGTCAACAGAGGAGTTGGACCCTCGACAGCGACGACTCCGGAGTTGTACCAGTCGCCCAGTTCCGGACGACGAGTCGACCAAGGGTGGTCTTTGACCATAGTAAGTTTGCCTGCCTCAGTGTAACGGAAGATAGCTGACGGATCGCGTAGGATCTGGCAGTCAGTGTCTACCCAGCAGACTTTATCATACATACGCGAGTAATGCTCCAGCGCATTTATCTTTGAGAACCAACCTTTGCTTGGGGTCTTAACTACGTTCTCAGCAACAGGAGCGATCAGATTCAATGCTTCTTCAGACATACCGAAGTCTGCGAATAACAGTGGTAATTTACAGTGCTTTCTGTAATTCTCGATGAACCACGGCAATTGCCACTCAGTGTTAGCATCACAACCTGTTAAGAATACGCTCATATGATCTTATATGCCTGCGTATCTTTCTGATAATTATGTTTTGCTATGCAACCTACTTCAGTTTGTATGCTAGTGAACGTATCCCTTGCCTCAACTGGCCAAGGATAGTATTCTTTTACGAAACTAAAATTCTTGTTGCATATGTACAAGTCGGTCGGACAAGCAAGCATAACTGCACGGCGAAGCAATACTTCAGCAGCATCAGGCGAAACGCCATACGCATGCGCTCCAGGAAGATACTCTTTAGAAGTCAAACGATTAACACCTAAATTTTGTGGTGTGCGAAAATTTCCATAACTTGGCGCACCATAAGAAAGCACACCCTGTACAGGAATATTTGGGATGGCATCAACAAAGTATGCATCATGCTCTAGAACCACCAAAGGTTCTTTTTCGTCAAAACACTTTTTCCAAAGGCGATAATGCGAGGTAAATGCAGCAATACAATTATCAAAGCGAGAATAAACTTCTTTGAAATCTTTAGTGTTGATGCCTTCTTCAAACAGAAACTTAGCAGGATCATCTGCTGGGGTTGTGGCAGGAAACATCTCCACTTCAAACCCAACTCGTTCAGCAGATTTTATACAACGCTCTGCTGACTTGACTGATTCAGGCATATCAAGTATCGTAATTACATAACCTTTCATAATTAAATTGCCGTTGTGGTAGATATTCCTTGTTCTACGTTCGTGTAGTATGGATAGACTACCTTAAGAGTATTAGGAAAAAGTTGCCGACACATAATTGCGTCATTCGGCCACATTCCCGTTGATTCTATCTCTTTCAGTAATCTTGCTGCCAGAGATGGTCTAATTGCGTACGCACTGTTACCAGCAAGTCCCATCGGTAAAGGAGGATCAGTCGGTTCGTCGATGATGGGTACTCGGTGTATGCCTTCCCCACACGCTTCGACTAATTCATGGAACTTACGTCCCTTTCGAGTATTACCTCTCGGG